>Ga0209368_1000195_pt1 | contig 87405 bp, 98 predicted proteins | sample EBPBio242008_DNA_FD_185862 | JGI IMG/M metagenome (GOLD analysis project Ga0209368, IMG submission 185862) | Wastewater treatment Type I Accumulibacter community from EBPR Bioreactor in Madison, WI, USA - Reactor 1_4/24/2008_ DNA (SPAdes)... | ecosystem: Engineered > Bioreactor > EBPR >...
TGATGTGGTGGAGCCTGCGCCACGCGCTGGCGCCGTTGCGGGCGCTGTTCCGGGCGCTGGCCAGCAGCGTCAACACCTACCGCGACGGCGAATTCAACTTCGGCGTGCACTGGTCCGGCGATGACGAGGTCGGCGACCTGGTCCGCGCCCACGGCGAACTGGGCGAGGTGCTGCGGCAGCAGCGCCAGGACCTGGTCCAGCGCGAACTGCTGCTGGACACGATGGTGCAGAACACGCCCGTGGCGATGCTGCTCTCGGCCGAGGGCGGCGACGGCCTGCGTCGCGTGGCCTACGCCAACCTGGCCGCGCGCAAGCTGCTCAACGACGGCCGCAGGCTGGAAGGCCAGCGCCTGGACGACCTCCTGGACTCGCTGCCGGTGGAACTGCGCGAGGCGGTGGCGCGCGGCGGCGACAGCCTGTTCGCGGTGCCCGGCGAGGGCGACGACGAGGACGTGTTCCACCTGTCGCGGCGCAATTTCAGCCTCAACGGCCGCCGCCACGAACTGCTGCTGGTCCGCCTGCTCACCCCGGAGTTGCGCCGCCAGGAGGTGCAGACCTGGAAGAAGGTGATCCGGGTGATCAGCCACGAACTCAACAACTCGCTGGCGCCGATCGCCTCGCTCGCGCACTCCGGTGCCGAACTGGTGCGGCGCGGACGCCACGAGCGGCTGGGCGAGGTGTTCTCCACCATCGAGGAGCGCGCTCGCCACCTGGAGGTTTTCATCCGCGGCTACGCGCGCTTCGCCAAGCTGCCGCAGCCGCAGCTGCAGACGATCGCCTGGGCCGAGTTCCTGGGCCGGCTGCAGCGCCAGATCGGCTTCGAGCTGGAGGGCGCCGACGACAGCCTGCACGCGCGGGTGGATATCGCGCAGATGGAGCAGGCGCTGCTCAACCTGCTCAAGAACGCGCACGAGGCCGGCGCCGATGCGGCGCCGCCCAGCGACGAGGTGCGCGTGCGCCTGCTGCGCCTGCCCGGCTGGATCCGGCTCGAAGTGCTGGACCGCGGCACGGGCATGAACGAGGCGGTGTTGCAGAACGCACTGCTGCCGTTCTACTCGACCAAGCGCCACGGCACCGGCCTGGGCCTGGCGCTGGCGCGCGAGATCGTCGAGGCGCACGGCGGCCGCCTATCGTTGCAGAACCGTGCCGATGGCGGCTTGTGCGTGGCGGTGATGCTGCCGGAGTCCTCCAACTAGAGTCCCCCTCCCCCGCGGAGAGGGGCTGGGGAGAGCGCCTCGATCATCCCTGTTCGCGCGCCCGGATAGTGTGGGGCTGGCTCAGTCCTTCGGCTTCTTCGTCGGCCGCTTCCAATGCTCCAGCGCGACCTGCTTGGCCCGCGACACGGTCAATACCCCGGCCGGCGCATCATGCGTGACCACCGAACCCGCCCCCACGGTGGCATCCGCGCCGATCTCCACCGGCGCCACCAGCGAGGAATTGGAGCCGATGAACGCGCCGTCGCCGATGGTGGTGGTCGACTTGTTCACCCCATCGTAGTTGCAGGTGATGGTGCCGGCGCCGATGTTCACCCCGGCCCCCACCCGCGCATCCCCCAGGTAGGTGAGGTGGTTGGCCTTGCTGCCCACGCCCAGTACCGCCTTCTTGGTCTCGACGAAATTGCCGATGTGCACGCCGTCGGCCAGCACCGTGCCCGGACGCAACCGCGCATAGGGACCGATCTGCACCGCGCCCTCGGCGACCACCCCTTCCAGGTCGCAGTGCGCGCGCACCACGGTGCCGGCACCCAGGCGCACATCCTTCAGCCGGGTGAACGGGCCGATCCGCACCCCATCGCCCAGTTCCACCTCGCCTTCAAGCAGCACGTTGGCGTCTATCTCCACGTCGCTGCCGACCCGCACGCTGCCGCGCTGGTCCAAGCGCGCCGGATCGAGCAGGCGCGCGCCTTGTGCGCACAACGCACGCGCGCAGCGCAGCTGGAATGCGCGCTCGAGCTGGGCCAGCTGCCAGGGATCGTTGGCGCCTTCGGCCTCCAGCGGGTCGGCCACGGCCACGATCTCGGCCGGGTTGTACTCGGCGGCGGCCATGGCGAAGACATCGGTCAGGTAGTACTCGCCCTGGCTGTTGTCGCTGGACAGCCGCGACAACCAGCGCTTGAGCGGGTCGGACTCGGCGGCGATGATCCCGGTGTTGATGACGCGGATCTGGCGCTGTTGTTCGTCCGCGTCGCGGTGTTCGACGATGGCCGCGACCTTGCCCTGCTCGTCGCGGACGATGCGGCCGTAGCCCGTGGGGTCTTCCGGCTCGGCCACCAGCACCCGCAGCAGGCCGTCCGTCTGCAGCAGTCGGCGCAATGTCTCCGCGCGGGTCAACGGCACGTCGCCGTACAGCACCAGCACGTCCACCGCCTCGGGGATGGCCGGCAGCGCCTGCTGCACCGCGTGGCCGGTGCCGAGGCGTTCGGCCTGCTCGTGCCAGGACAGGTCGTCCTGCCCGGCGAAGGCCGCGCGCACCGCCTCGCCGCCATGACCATAGACCACATGGATGCCGGCCGGCGAAAGCGCCCGCGCCGTGTCGATCACGTGCGCAAGCATCGGCCGCCCGCCGATCGGCTGCAGCACCTTCGGCAGCACCGACCTCATCCGCTTGCCCTCGCCGGCGGCGAGGATCACCACGTGCAATGCCTGGGTCATGTCCGGCCGGATCCTGGAAGACGCACCGATTCTACGACCCGCGCTCGCCACCTTGTAGGGGCCTACAATGGCCATGTCCCCCTCGCCACCAGGATGGAGAACCCGCACCGATGCCCCTGCTCCGCCAAGGCGGCCTCTACCTGGCGTTCGGCGTGCTCCAACTGGTGCTGGACTGGCTGTTGTTCGTCGCGTTCACCGCATCTGGGATGCCGGCGGCACCGGCCAACCTGGGCAGCCGCACCAGCGCGGCGCTGCTGGGTTTCTGGCTCAACGGCCGCTACACCTTCGCCGACGGTGCCGGCAGCCGCCTGGGCTGGAGCCGCTTCGTCCGCTTCTGGCTGCTGTGGCTGGCAATGACCGCGATCAGCACGGTGCTGGTGGCCCTGGTCGAAACGCACCTGGGCCTGCACTGGGCCTGGTTGGCCAAGCCCGTGGTCGAGGCCGGCCTGGCGGTCGCCAACTTCTTCCTGCTCCGGCACCTGGTCTACCGCTGACCCCCGCCGAAGCTCGCCGAAGCTCAGCGCTCCAGGAAGTTCCTCAGCAACGCATGCCCATGCTCGGTCAGGATCGACTCGGGATGGAACTGCACGCCTTCGACCGGATGTTCGCGGTGGCGCAGGCCCATGATCTCCTCGAACGAGCCGTCCTCGTTCTCGGTCCAGGCGGTGATCTCCAGCTCCGCCGGCAACGAAGCGCGCTCGACCACCAGCGAGTGGTAGCGGGTGGCCTCGTAGCCGTCGGGCAGGCCGGCGAACACCCCGCGGCCCTGGTGGCGGATGCGCGAGGTCTTGCCGTGCATGATGTTGCCCGCGCGCACCACCGTGCCGCCGTAGGCCTGGCCGATGCCCTGGTGGCCCAGGCATACGCCCAGGATCGGCGTGGTCCGGCCGAGCCGTTCGATCACCTCCAGCGACACTCCCGCCTCGTTCGGCGTGCACGGCCCCGGCGAGATGACGATGCGCTCGGGCGCGAGCTTCCCGATCTCGTCCACGGTCATCGCGTCGTTGCGCACCACCTCCACCTCCGCCCCCAGCGTCTGCAGGTACTGGACGAGGTTGAAGGTGAAGCTGTCGTAGTTGTCGATCATGAGAATCATGCGGCTGCCTCAATCGACGAGGGTGTAGATGATGTACACATTCTGGTCGAGCTGGATGGTGCCTTCACGCAACGCCACGGCCGGAGCGGAGGCAGCGGTCTTCGAGCCCGTCACCATGATCCGGTCCAGCTGGTCCGAATCCCCCGACGTGACGTAGCGGACGTTGAACCCCTGATTGGAGACATTGTGCACCGTGCCGATCTTCTTCCCCACGGCCCTGGCCATGATTTCCGCGGTGCTCCGGGCATCCGCCACTGCCTGGTCAAGCAACCGGCGGCGCAACTCGTCCGCTTCCGACGTTGCGAAATTCCCGGTACTCAACCTCACTTGCGGAGCCCGCGGCAGCGATGAAATCATCTTCTGCAAATCCGCCAGGGTGTGGAAGCGGAGCCTGATCCTGCGTTCGTAGGTGTTGCCCAGGAACACCTCGATATCGTTCTTGTCGTCGTAGCGGTATTCCGGCGACACGTCGAGGTTGGAGATCTCCACGTCACGCTCGGCCATGCCCATCGCCTGGGTCAGGTCGACGATCTGGCGTGCATGGCCTTCGATCAATTCCTGCGTCTTGGCCGCATCCTTGCTGGTTTCCGACAGGGTGATTTCCAGCGGGAAGATGTCCGGCACGACCTCCGCCTTCGCCTTGCCATGGACGGCAATGAAGGGGGGGCCGCCGATCGACTGCGCCTGCGCTCCTGCTGCCGCCAGCAAGAGCACGGCCGCCGCGAAGATGTTCCTCATGTTCCGTTCTCCCGTTTGGACCCTCACAACCCCTTCGCCGCCTGCGCCACCGCGCGGAACAATGCGCGGCCCTTGTTCATGGTCTCGTCCCACTCCTTCTCCGGGTCGGAGTCGTAGACGATGCCGGCGCCGGCCTGCACGTGCAGGCGGCCATCCTTGATCACCGCGGTGCGGATGGCGATGGCGGTATCGGCGTCCCCGTGCCAGCCGATGTAGCCGATGCTGCCGGCATACACATTCCGCTTGATCGGCTCCAGCTCGCCGATCACCTCCAACGCGCGGATCTTGGGTGCGCCGCTGACGGTGCCGGCGGGGAAGGTGGCGCGCAGCACGTCGGCATAACTCAGCCCGGGCAGCAGCCTGCCGGTGACCTCGCTGACGATGTGCATGACGTGGCTGTAACGCTCGATCACGAAGCGCTCGCCGACCTCGACACTGCCGGCCACGGACACCCGGCCGACGTCATTGCGGCCCAGGTCGATCAGCATCACGTGCTCGGCCAGCTCCTTGGGATCGGCCAGCAGGTCCTGCTCCAGGGCCAGGTCCTCGGCCGGGGTGGCGCCGCGCGGGCGAGTGCCGGCGATCGGGCGCACGGTCACCTCGCCCTGCTGCAATCGCACCAGGATTTCCGGCGAGGAGCCGACCACCTGGACGTCGCCGGCATCCATGAAATACATGTACGGCGAGGGGTTGAGCGCGCGCAGGGCGCGGTACACGTCCACCGGGCGGGCGTTGAACGGCACGCTCAGGCGCTGGCTCAGCACCACCTGGAACACGTCGCCGGCGCGGATGTATTCCTTCGACCGCTCCACCGCGGCGATGAAGCCTTCGCGGGTGAAACCGGAGACGAAGTGACCCTCGTCGAGGACGTCGCGGCTCAGCGGCACCGGGTAGCTGCCGGGCTGGCGCAGCTTGTCCACCAGCGCATCCAGGCGCGCCTGCGCCGCGTCCCAGGCGCCGGGCTCGCGCGGGTCGGCGTGCACGACCAGGTACAGCCGGCCCTTGAGGTTGTCGAATACCGCCAGTTCCTCGGACAGCATCAGGTAGATGTCCGGGGTGCCGAGTTCGTCGCGCTTGCCGCCGCCGGCCAGGCGCGGCTCGATGTAGCCGATGCACTCGAAGCCGAACCATCCGACCAGGCCGCCGGTGAACCCCGGCAGGCCATCGAGCTTGGGCACCGAGTAGGACGCGCGCAGCGCCTCGACCTCGGCGAACGGATCGGCCACCTGCCGCGACTCCACCACCGCGCCGTGCTCGCGCACCTCCATGGCATGGCCGCGGAAGGCGATCGTGCGCCGGGCCGGCAGGCCGATGATCGAGTAGCGGCCGAAGCGCTCGCCGCCCTCGACCGATTCGAGCAGGTAGGTATGCGGGGCGTCGGCCAGCTTCAGGTAGACCGACAACGGCGTGTCCAGGTCGGACAGCACCTCGCGGACGACGGGGACGCGCTTGTGCAGGCCGGGGACGTGGCTATCGGCGGCGTGCTGCTGGAACTGTTCGGGCGAAATCAAGGCAGGCTTCCTTCCGGCGGGTCAAGGCATGGCAGGGGATGACGGCAACCGGCCGCCATCGCCAGCACGGGCGCGCGGAGGAAGGGAGGAGCCTGATCGCCTGGCCGGACATGCCGGCAACTTTACTGGTAAAAAGGCCCCATGCGCATCCCGTTGCCCGCCCTCGCCGCCGCCGCGCTCCTGCTGGCCGGCTGCGCCAGCCCGGCGCTGAAGATCGACACGAGCCACGAATCGGTGGTCCAGGCCAGCCGGGTGCAGTTCCTGATCCTGCACTACACCGACGAGGACTTCGAGAAATCGCTGGACATCCTGGCCCGGCAGGGGCGGGTGTCCTCGCACTACCTGGTGCGCGAGGACCCGGTCGAGATCTACCAGCTGGTCGACGAATCGCGGCTGGCGCGGCATGCGGGCGAGAGCTACTGGGCCGGAGTCTCCCGGCTCAACGCCTCGTCGATCGGGATCGAGATCGTCAATCCCGGCTATGCCGACACGCCCGAGGGCCGGGTGTACGCACCCTATCCGCAGGCGCAGATCGATGCAGTCATCCGCCTGTCGAAGGAGATCGTGGCACGCCACGGGATCGCCCCCGAGTACGTGCTCGGGCACGCCGACATCGCGCCCGGGCGCAAGCAGGATCCGGGCCCGCGGTTCCCGTGGCGGCAGTTCGCCGAGGCCGGGCTGATCCTGTGGCCGGACGCGGCCCAGGTCGAGGAGCGGCTGGCGTTCCACCGCAGCCATCCGCTGCCGGACGTGGCCTGGTTCCAGCAACGCCTGGCGGCGGTGGGCTACCGGGTGCCGCAGGGCGGCGCGCTGGACCCGGCCACCCGCGACGTGATCAGCACCTTCCAGATGAAGTACCGCCCGTCCGACATCGCCGGCGAACCGGACGCGGAGACCGCGGCGCTGCTGGAGGTGGTTTCCACGCCGGGCGGCATGCGTCGGCTCTAGCCCGCCTGCGGCTCAGCGGACCGCGGCCACCGCGGCCTTCATCTGCCCGACCACCCCGGCGTAGTGCTCGCGGGTCCGCGGCGCGTTGAAGATCGCCGAGCCGGCGACGAAGGTGTCCGCGCCCGCCGCGGCGATCTGCGCGATGTTGTCGGCCTTCACTCCGCCGTCGATTTCCAGCCGGATCGGCTTGCCGGTCCTGTCGATCATCGCCCGCACCGCGCGCAGCTTGTCCAGCGCCGAGGGGATGAAGCCCTGGCCGCCGAAGCCGGGGTTGACCGACATCAGCAGCACCAGGTCCAGGTCTTCCAGCACCCAGTCCAGCGCCTCCACCGGGGTGGCCGGGTTGAGCACCAGCCCGGCCTGGCAGCCGAGCGACCTGATCAGCTGCACGGTGCGATGGACGTGGCGGCTGGCCTCGGGATGGAAGCTGATCAGCGTGGCCCCGGCCTGGGCGAAGTCCGGCACGATCCGGTCCACCGGCTCGACCATCAGGTGCACGTCGATCGGTGCGGTCACCCCATGTGCGCGCAGTGCCTGGCAGACCATCGGGCCGATGGTCAGGTTCGGCACGTAGTGGTTGTCCATCACGTCGAAGTGGACCCAGTCGGCGCCGGCAGCCAGCACGTTGTCCACTTCCTCGCCCAGGCGGGCGAAGTCGGCGGAGAGGATGGACGGGGCGATGACGGTGGACTGCATGGTCGGCTCGCGGCAAGCGGACAGGAGGGGAGCGGCGGCGGTCAGCGCCGGCGCAGGGTACGGATGCGGTCGTAGGCGGCGTTGACCGCGCGCGCGCGCTTTTCCGCCTGGGCGCGCAGTTCGGGCGCGGCGCCGGCGACCTTGTCGGGGTGGTACTGCGACATCAGCCGGCGATAGGCCTGGTCGATCTCGGCATCGCTGGCCTCGGCGGTCAGGCCCAGCTCGGCGTAGGGATTGTCGTGCTGGCGCAGGCGGAACCAGTCGCTGTCGAAGGCATGTCCGATCAGCAGGCCGATGACCGCGCCGAACAGCGGATTGGGCCGGAACAGCAGTGCACCGGCGACCAGTCCCAGCAGTTTTCCGTACCAGCGGTTCATGCGGCGGTCGATGCCTCGGGCCTGGCCGATCCAGCTGTCGATTCTAAGGCACAGCCGGCCCGGCTGGCCGTACACTGTGCGGCCGGCCGCCGTTCAGGCGCTGCCAGGCGTGGCCGGGGCGTCCCTGATCGTGATTCCTGCCCTGCCCCGGAGACTTGCGTTGTCCACGACCCTGCTCCAGTCCGACCTGCCCGGCCTGCCGCTGCGCCATCGCGGCAAGGTGCGCGACGTGTTCGACCTGCCGCGCGAGCGGATTCCGACCGAGGCGCTGGCCGCCTCCGGCACCCTGTTCGACCGCTACCTGCTGATGGTCGCCACCGACCGCCTGTCCGCGTTCGACGTGGTCCTGCCCGACCCGATCCCGGGCAAGGGCGAGATGCTGTGCCAGATCTCCAATTTCTGGTTCGCCAAGACCGCGCACCTGATTCCCAACCACCTCACCGGTATTGACGTGGCGGCGGTGCTGCCCGAAGGCGTCGATCCGGCGCTGTACGCGAAGCGCACGGTGGTGGCGCGCAAGCTCAAGCCCGTCCCGGTCGAAGCCATCGCCCGCGGCTACCTGATCGGCAGCGGCTGGAAGGACTACCAGCGCACCGGCGCGGTCAGCGGCATCGCCCTGCCCGACGGCCTGCGCCAGGCCGAACAGCTGCCCGAGCCGATCTTCACCCCCTCGACCAAGGCCGCCGTCGGCGACCACGACGAGAACATCGACTTCGACGCGATGGTGCGCAAGGTCGGCGGCGAACTGGCCGAGCGGGTGCGCGACGCCACCCTGCGCCTGTACCGCTACGCCGCGGCCTACGCGGCCGAGCGCGGCATCCTGCTGGCCGACACCAAGTTCGAATTCGGCACCGACGCCGACGGCCGCCTGTACATCATGGACGAGATGCTGACCCCGGATTCGTCGCGCTACTGGCCGGCCGGCGAGTACCAGGTCGGCACCAGCCCGCCGAGCTACGACAAGCAGATCGTGCGCGACTGGCTGGAAGCGTCGGGCTGGGACAAGACCCCGCCGGGGCCGGCACTTCCGGCCGAAGTGATCAGGCGCACCCGCGCGCGCTATGCGGAGGCGTTGCAGAAGCTGGCCGGCATCCCGGTCGACTGAGGCGCGGAACGGGACGATGAACACGACGCCCCCGCAGCGGCCGCTCGACCGCTACTTCGCCGGCTACGCCGAGTACTACCGCCATCCGCTCAACCAGGCCATCGGCGGCGTCGCCGTGCCGGCGATGGCGTGGTCGGCCGTGGCGCTGCTGTGGTGCATCCCGGTGTTCGGCACCCTGGCCAAGACCGGGATCTGGGCCGCGCTGGCGATGTTCTTCGCCTGGTCGTACTACTACCGGCTCTCGCGCCCGCTGGGGCTGGGCATGCTGGCGGTGTTCTTTGTCTTCGGCTGCCTGTGCCGGCTGTTCGAGATGCGGCTGGGACTGGCGGCGCTGTTGTGGACGGCGGCGGCGGTGCTCGCGATCGGGGGGGTCGCGCAGTTCGTCGGCTACCGGATCGAGGGGCGCAGGCCGGCTTTCCTCGGCGACCTGAGGTACCTGCTGGTCGGGCCGTTGTGGGTGCTGGCCCGGGTGTACCGCAGGATGGGCTGGAAATACTGACTCAGCCGGCGTCCCCGGTGCCGAACATCCCCGCGTCCGGCTCGAATCCGCGCGGCACGTAGCCCAGCTCGCGCCGCGCCGGCACGTCGTCGAACGCCAGATCCTGGCGCATCCTCGCCAGCATGGCCGGGCCGGCATCGTGCAGGCCGCACAGGCGGGCGGCGGCGACCGCCAGCGCGAACAGCGGCGCCGGCAGCAACCATGGCCTTGCCGGCGGGTCCAGCGTGGCCAGGGTACGCGCCACCATCTCGCGGTAGGACAGGGTTTCGCCGCCGGGCAGGTCGTAGGCACGCGCACCGCCGCCTGCCCGCGCCAGCGCTGCCAGCGCGGCGTCGGCCAGATCGTCCACGTGCACCGGCTGGCGCAGGCCCAGGGCATCGTCCGGCAACGGGAAGAAGCCGTGGCGACGGGCCAGCGCGGCGATCCGGCTCAGGCTGCGGTCGCCACCGCCGCCGTAGACCAGGGTCGGCCGCAGCACGGTGACGACGGCACCGCGCGCACGCGCGGCCTGGCTCACTCGTGCCTCGCCTTCACGCAGGCGTTCGGCCAGGTCGCGCTCGGCGGCGTCCGGGGAATCGGCCTTCACGTGCACGCTGGTCGAGCCGAACGCAACCACGCGTGCAGCGCCGGTCGAGGTGTCCGCGTACCAGTGCGAGAACAGGTCCAATGGACCGCAGCTGAGAATGGCGTCGAACCCGACGCTCTCGCCAATCGTGTCCGGGAACCCGCCCCGTCGCCAATCCACGCCCTCGCGCGCCGTCTGCATTTCGCGCGACAGCGCCGTCACCGCCCAGCCGTGCGCCAGCAACCGCTCCAGTACCCGCCGACCGATGGGGCCGGAGGCGCCGAACAGCAGGGCGCGGGGCACCGGGACAGACGGGGTGTCGGAGGTGTGCATCCGCCGCATTGTAGAAGCAGGAGGTCGCCAAGCCCGCAGGGGACGTCGATGCAAGGGGCCCCGTACCGATATCGAAGCGTTTCGCGACCCCGACGGCAACGAGGGCCACGACCGGAGACGAGCAGCGGTCGGCTCTACAGGGGGAGTGCAGGCGGCTGGTAGACTCGGGGACCGCACGCTGCACGCCTTCGCCCCCGGATGATCCCCTTCCTGGAAACCCTGCTCGCCCTGCCGTTCCTGGCAGCGCTGGCCATGGTGTTCATGCGCGGGCATTCGCGCGGCCAGGTGGCGTGGGTGGCCGCGGCCGCGCCGCTGCTGGGGTTGGTGCTGCTGGCGTGGATGTCGCCGGCGGTGCTGCAGGGCTGGATCCCGCGTGCCCACCACGCCTGGATCCCGCAGATCGGCCTGGACTTCGACCTGCGCCTGGACGGACTGGCCTGGATGTTCGCCGGCATGGTCTTGGCCATCGGCGCGCTGGTGGTCATGTACGCGCACTACTACCTGTCGAAGGAGGACAGCGCGCCGCGCTTCTTCGGCCTGCTGCTGCTGTTCATGGGCTCGATGCTGGGTGTGGTGGTCGCCGGCAACCTGCTGTTGCTGCTGGTGTTCTGGGAACTGACCAGCATCAGCTCCTTTTTGCTGATCGGCTTCTGGTACAAGCGCCAGGACGCGCGCGAGGGCGCACGCATGGCCCTGGCGATCACCGGCGGCGGCGGCCTGGCGCTGATGGGCGGCATCCTGCTGATCGGGCGCATCGTCGGCAGCTACGACCTGGACACGGTGCTGGCCTCCGGCGACCTGATCCGTTCCAGCGAGCTGTATCCGTGGGTGCTGGCCCTGGTGCTGGCCGGCGTGTTCACCAAGAGCGCGCAGTTCCCGCTGCACTTCTGGCTGCCGCACGCGATGGCCGCACCGACCCCGGTGTCGGCCTACCTGCACTCGGCCACGATGGTGAAGGCCGGCGTGTTCCTGCTGGCGCGGCTGCATCCGTCGCTGGCCGGGACCGAGTTGTTCTTCTACGTGGTCACCGGCATCGGTGCGACCACCCTGCTGCTGGGTGCGTGGAACGCGATCTTCCAGCACGACCTCAAGGGCCTGCTGGCGTACTCGACGATCTCGCACCTGGGCCTGATCACCCTGCTGTTCGGCCTGTCCACGCCGATGGCGGTGGTGGCCGGCGTGTTCCACATCCTCAACCACGCCACCTTCAAGGCCTCGTTGTTCATGGCCGCCGGCATCATCGACCATGAGACCGGCACCCGCGACATGCGCCGGCTGGGCAACCTGCGCCGCTACATGCCGATCACCAGCGCGCTGGCGATCGTGGCCTCGCTGGCGATGGCCGGGATCCCGCTGCTCAACGGCTTCCTGTCCAAGGAGATGTTCTTCACCGAGGCGCTCGGCATCGGCGGCGGGCACGGCACCATGCGCATGGCGGTGGCGGTAGCCGCGCTGCTGTACGGCATCTTCGGCGTGGCCTACAGCCTGCGCTTCGTCCACGAGACCTTCTTCGGCCCAGGCCCGCGGGACCTCGACCGGGTGCCGCACGAGCCGCCGCGCTGGATGCGCGCGCCGGTGGTGATCCTGGTGGTGCTGTGCGTGGCGGTGGGCATGTTCCCGGCCTGGACGGTGGCGCCGGTGCTGCAGGCCGGCGCCCGGGCGATCCTTGGCGAGGCCATGCCGACCTACAGCCTGGCGGTGTGGCACGGCTTCAACCTGCCGCTGCTGATGAGCCTGTGCGGGATCGCCGGCGGGATCGCCCTGTACTTCGGCCTGCGCCGGCTGCTGGACCTGCACCAGGTCGTGCGCGTCTCGCTCGGGCGGCACCTGTTCCGCTGGAACATGGACGTGCTGTACGCGCTGGCCGAGCGCTTCACCTCGCGCCTGGCCAACGGCAGCCTGCAACGCAGCCTGGTGTGGCTGGTGCTGGCGGCGCTGTTCGCCGGTGCGGCGCCGTTCGTGACCGGGGTGTCGCCGCCGCTGGAATGGCGCGCGCCGCAACCGATGCCGCCACTGGGCTGGCTGCTGTGGCTGGTACTGGTCGCCTGCACGGCCTGGACCATCCGCCTGTACCGGCAGCGCCTGCTGGCGCTGATCGTGCTCGGCGGCGCCGGGCTGATGGTCAGCCTGACCTTCGTGTTCCTGTCGGCACCGGACCTGGCCCTGACCCAGCTGCTGGTGGAAATGGTCAGCCTGGCCCTGCTGCTGCTGGGCCTGCACTACCTGCCGCCGCGCTCGCCGCCCGAACGCGCGCCGCGGAGGCGCCTGCGCGATATCGCGATCGCCACCGCCGCCGGCCTGGGCACCGGCCTGCTGGCCTACGCGGTGATGACCCGCGCGCCGGGCGAGCCGGCCAGCATCGAGATGCTCACGCGCGCACTGCCGGAGGCCTACGGGCGCAACGTGGTGAACGTGATCCTGGTGGACTTCCGCGGCTTCGACACCTTCGGCGAGATCACCGTGTTCGCCGTCGCCGCCCTGATCGTGCACGCGCTGCTGCGGCGCGCGCGGCTGGCGCCGGAGAAGGTGATGTCCGGCCCGCCGATCCAGTTGCCGGTACCGGCCGACCTGGCCCAGATCATGTTCCCGCTGACCCTGACCGTGTCGGTGTTCCTGTTCCTGCGCGGCCACAACGGCCCCGGCGGCGGCTTCATCGCCGGCCTGGTGCTGGCGGTGCCGCTGCTGATCCAGTACGTGATCCAGGGCGCGGCCTCGGTCGAGTCGCGGTTCGGATTCGATTACATCAGGTGCATCGGCGTCGGCCTGATCGTGGCCGGGATCGGCGGCACGGCCTCGCTGCCGTTCGGGGTCGAGTTCCTGACCAGCGGGCACGCCGATCCGTACCTGCCGCTGTTCGGCCAACTGCCATTGGCCAGCGCCATGGTGTTCGACACCGGCGTGTACCTGGTGGTGTTCGGTGGGGCGATGCTGATCCTGTCGATGCTGGGCACGATCAAGCCCTCGCGCACCCGGGTGGCGCAGCTGGGCGTGATCGAGCCGGGGCAGCGCTCCACCCGCACCGGGGAGATGCGCTGATGGAGGTGTCCTGATGGAACTGGCCCTGGCGAGCGCGATCGCGTTCCTGACCGCCACCGGCGTGTATCTTCTGCTGCGCGCACGCAGCTTCGACGTGATCTTCGGCCTGACCCTGCTGTCCTACGCGACCAACCTGCTGATCTTCTCCGGCGGACGGCTGGTGGCGGGCAAGCCGCCGGTGCTGCGCGACGGGGTGGCCGCCGACCTGGCCAACTACACCGACCCGCTGCCGCAGGCGCTGGTCCTGACCGCGATCGTGATCGCCTTCGCCATGACCGCGGTCAGCATCGTGATCGCCATCCGCAGCCGCGCCGACAACCACAGCGACCACGTCGACGGCAGCCGCGCCGAGCGCGAGTTCCAGCGCAGCGAGCGGCGGCGCCACGCGCAGGCGCGGGAGACGGCGCATGTGGCCGACCCCGCGGCGGCCGGCCCGCGCCGGGAGGATGGCGCATGAGCCACCTGCCGCTGTTGCCGATCCTGATCCCGCTGTTCGCCGCGGCGCTGGCGCTGTTTTTCGAGCATCGCCGCTTCGGCATGGCGCCGCAGCGCGCGGTGGCCTGGATCTCGATGGCGGCGATGCTGGCGGTATCGCTGCTGCTCGCCGCCGAAGCCGCGAGCGGGCGCATCCAGGTCTACCTGGTCGGCGACTGGCCGGCGCGACTGGGCATCGCGCTGATGGTGGACCGGCTCTCGGCGCTGATGCTGCTGGTCGGCCTGCTGCTGGGCGTGGCCTGCCTGCTCCATGCCTGCGCCGGCTGGGACCGGCGCGCGCCGCACTTCCACGCGTTCTTCCAGTTCCAGATGATGGGCCTGAACGGCGCGTTCCTGACCGGCGACGTGTTCAACCTGTTCGTGTTCTTCGAGGTGCTGCTGATCGCCTCCTACGGGCTGATGCTCAGCGGCGGCCGCGGCGAGCGCATGCGCGCCGGCCTGCATTACGTCACCTTCAACATCGCCGCCTCGACCCTGTTCCTGATGGCGCTGGGCCTGCTCTACGGCCTGCTCGGCACGCTCAACATGGCCGAGATGGCGGTGCGGGTGGCGGAATTGCCCGCGCAGGACCTGGCCCTGGTCCAGGCCGCGGCCGGCCTGCTGCTGGTGGTGTTCTGCGCCAAGGCGGCGGTGCTGCCGATGTACTTCTGGCTGCCGCAGACCTATACCCATGCGCCGGCGGCGGTGGCCGGGCTGTTCGCGGTGATGACCAAGGTCGGCCTGTACGCGGTACTGCGGGTGGGCACGCTGAGCTTCGGCGCGGCCGGCGCGCTGGACGGCTTCGCCTGGCCGGCGCTGCTGGCGCTGGGCGGCACCACCCTGCTGCTGGCCGCGCTGGGCGTACTGGCGTCCAAGCGCCTGCGTTCGCTGGCCGCCTACCTGGTGCTCGGTTCGGCGGCAACCCTGTTCATCGCCTTCGCCCTGGCCACCGCCGGCACGATCTCGGCCGGCCTGTACTACCTGGCGCACAGCACGTTCGCCGGCGCGGCGCTGTTCCTGCTCGCCGACCTGATCCGCCGCCGCCGCGGCGCCGCAGGCGATCGCAAGGACGTGCTCGCCGCGCTGCCCGACCGGACCGTGCCGGGCGTCCTGTTCCTGCTCGCGGCGGTATCGCTGGCCGGCCTGCCGCCGCTGTCGGGCTTCATCGGCAAGCTGCTGCTGCTGGAGGCGGTGCCGTCCGCCAGCACCGGCTGGGTGTGGACCGTGGTGCTGGCCAGCAGCTTCATGATGCTGGTCGGCCTGGCCCGCGCCGGCACCCGCCTGTTCTGGCGGGTCGAACCCTGGCCGGATGCACCGCCGGACCAGCTGGCCCGCTACACCCCGGTGGACGCGATGAAGGTGGCGCCGAGCCGGCCGCTGGAGACCGCGGCCACGGTGCTGCTGCTGGCCTACGGCATCGTCATGTCGGTCGCCGCCGCGCCGTTGCTGGACTACACCCGCGCCGCGGCGGCGCAGCTGCAGGCACCCGCCGGCTACGTCGAGCAAATACGCGCGACGATGCCGGCGTTGAGGGAACCCTGAGCATGGCCACATCCGCCTTCCTTCACTGGCGCAAGCGCTGGCTGCCCTCGCCACCGTTGGCGGTGATGGTGTTCTGCTTCTGGCTGCTGCTGAACGACACCGTCACGGTTGGTCACGCGGCCATGGGCCTGGTGCTGGCGCTGCTGATCCCGCCGTTCGCCGCACGCCTGGACCGCGAGTTCGCCCGCATCGGCAGCCTGCGCAAGGTGCCGAAGATGCTGGCGATCCTGCTCCTGGACATCGTGTACTCCAATGTCACCGTGGCCATGCAGGTGCTCGGGCCGGAGCGCAGGATCACGCCAGGGTTCATCTGGTTGCCGCTGGACATCCGCAACATCCACGGCATCGCCGCGTTGACCAGCATCATCACCCTGACCCCGGGCACGGTGTCCTCGGCCCTGTCGGACGACCGCCGCTACCTGCTGGTGCACGTGCTCCACCTGGAAGACGCCGATGCGGTGATCCGCCAGATCAAGAATCGCTACGAGAAGCCGCTGATGGAGATCTTCCCGTGACCCCGCAGGCCCTGGTCGGCTACGCCATCGTCGCGGCCATGCACGTGGTCGGCCTGGCCATGCTGCTGGCGCTGTACCGGCTGCTGCGCGGACCCAGCGTGCCCGACCGGATCCTGGCCCTGGATACCTTGTTCGTGGCCTCGATCGCGCAGCTGATGCTGTTCGGCATGCACCTGGGGACGGCGGTCTACTTCGAGGCGGCGCTGATCATCGCCATGCTCGGCTTCGTCGGCACCGTGGTGCTGAGCAAGTACGTGCTGCGCCGGGACATCGTCGAATGAGCTGGCTGTTCGCGATCGTTCTGGTGCTGCTGCTGGCGGCGGGCAGCTTCTTCATCCTGGTCGGCTCGCTGGGTTTGGTGAAGCTGTCGGAGTTCTTCAAGCGCCTGCACGCACCGACCAAGGCCAGCACCCTGGGCGTTGGCTGCGTGCTGCTGGCCTCGGTCGGCTACCACATCCTCGCCGGCAGCGATCCGCAACCGCGCGAATTGCTGATCACCGCGTTCCTGTTCATCACCGCGCCGATCAGTGCCCACCTGATGGCCAAGGCCGCACTGTCGCTGCACATGGCCGAGCGACCGCCGCAGCCGGACAGCGAGCCCGACAACCAGGCCTGATCCCGCTCGTTGCCGAGCCGACGGCCAGTCGGCCGACCTTCGACCGGATCTCCCGCATCCGATTCGCACCGACCACCGGCCGGCACCCAACCGGATGTGCGCATCCGGCGGCGCAGGCGGCGAACCCCGCGTCACAGGAACAGCATCAGCTCCAGCGCCACCCAGGCCGCGAACGCGAGGCACAGGATCGCGCCTTCCTGCCGGCTCACCCGGCGGTCGCTGCGCAGCAGCGGATACACCAGCAGGGTCAGCACCACTACCGCCGGCAGTTCGAACCGCACGAACGAAGCCGGCAGCGCCAGCGGCTCGAACGCGGCCATGCCGCCGACGATCGCCAGCAGGTTGAACAGGCTGGAACCGATCACGTGGCCGGCGACCATGTCACCGCGCCCGCGGCGCGCGGCCGCGATCGCCGCGGCCACTTCGGGCAGCGCGGTGCCGACGGCCACCGGCAACAGGCCGACCATCAACGGGGTCATGCCCCAGGCCTGGCCCAGGCCGAGACCACCGGATACCACCCAGCGCGCGCCGAAGGACAGCAGCACCACCGCGATGACCATGCGCAGCGCGTTCAGGCCCAGCCCGGTGCGGGTGGCCGCGAACGCGGCGATGTCGGCCTGGACTTCCTCGGCCTCGCGCCGGCCGTGCCGCAGCAGGAACGCGGTGCTGGCCAGGAAGCCCAGCAGCAGCACGCCGCCCTCGATGCGGCTAATGTAGCCATCCAGGCCGAACACGATCAGCGCCAGCGAGGCCACCGCCAGCAACACCAGCAACGGCAGCAGCATCCGCGCGCGCAGCAGCAGCGGTGCAACCAGCGCGGCCATGCCCAGGGTCAGGCCGAGGTTGACGATGTTGCTGCCGACGGCATTGCCCAGCGCCAGGTGCGGCTGGCCCAGGTACATCGCGCGCAGGTTGACCGCCAGTTCCGGCACCGAGGTGCCGAAAGCGACCAGCAGCAGTCCGGCCACGAACGGCCGCATGCCGAAATGCTGGGCCAGTCCGGACACGCCCTTGACGATCGAGTCCCCGCCCAACGCCAGCGCCAGCAACCCCAGCGCGAACAGCCCCAGTGCCTCCCCCATCGCCCGTCCCTCCCTTGGCCTGTGGCGATCCTAGCCCGGCCGGTGCCGGGCGGTCGATCCCGGGGCTGCCGCCCGCCGCCGCGTGGGCGACCCAGACACTGCGGGCACGGCTACGGGGCGCGGAAATGGCGCCGCAGCCCGGCCCAGCACTGCTGGTAGTCGCGCTGGCGGTGCGTCGCCTCCAGTGCCTGCGCCGCCGGCCGGATCACCGCGCGGGTCTCGAACATGAAGGCCATGGTGTCTGCGATCACGTCCGGCTTGGACAGGTCGGCATTCGAGGCCTTGTCGAACGTGGCCGCGTCCGGCCCGTGCCCGGTCATGCAGTTGTGGATCGAGCAGCCGCCCGGCACGAAGCCCTCGGCCTTGGCGTCGTAGGCACCGTGGATCAACCCCATGAACTCGCTGGCGATGTTGCGGTGGAACCACGGCGGACGGAAGGTGTCCTGCGCCACCAGCCAGCGCGGCGGGAAGATCGCGAAATCCAGATTGCCCACCCCGGACGTGTCGCTGGGCGAGGTCAGGACCAGGAAGATCGACGGGTCGGGATGGTCGTAGCTGATCGAGCCGATGGTGTTGAAGCGGCGCAGGTCGTAGCGGTACGGCACGTGGTTGCCGTGCCAGCCGACCACGTCCAGCGGCGAATGGCCGATATCGGCGCGCCACAGGTGGCCCTGGAACTTGGCGACCAGCTCGAAATCGCCCTCCACGTCCTCGTAGGCCGCCACCGGGGTCTCGAAATCGCGCGGGTTGGCCAGGCCGTTGGAACCGATCGGCCCCAGGTCGGGGAGGCGCAGGAACGCACCGAAGTTCTCGCCCACGTAGCCGCGCGAGGGCCCATCGGGCAGGTCCACCCGGAAACGGATGCCGCGCGGGATCACCGCGACCTGCTGCGGCTCGACCTCCAGCACACCCAGTTCTGTGGCGATGCGCAGCCGCCCCAGCTGCGGCACGATCAACAGCTCGCCGTCGGCGTCGTAGAAGTAGCGTCCTTGCATCGAACGGTCGGCCGCGTACAGGTGCACGCCCACGCCGCTGCCCGCCGCCGGCGAACCGTTGCCGCCCATCGTGTACAGGCCTTCGACGAAATCGGCGCCACCGGCCGGCATCGGCAGCGGATCCCAGCGCAGCTGGTCGGGGGTGACGGCATGGCTGCCGAAGTCGCTGTGCAGGCGCGGCTGCGCGAACGGCGCGAACGGCCCGTGCATGGCGGCCGGCCGGATCCGGTACAGCCAGCTGCGCCGGTTCTGTGCCCGCGGCGCGGTGAACGCCGTACCACTGAGCTGCTCGGCATACAGACCGTGCGCGACCCGCTGCGGCGAGTTGCGCCCGACCGGCAGCGTGCCGGCCACCGCCTCGGTGGCGAATTCGTTGCCGAAGCCGGTCATGTATCCACTGGACTGCGACATGGCGCTCCTCGCTGGTGGGTTGCGGCCGCCTTACAGCACGCCGCGCTTCATCTGGTCGCGCTCGATGCTCTCGAACAGGGCCTGGAAGTTGCCCTCGCCGAAACCCTCGTTGCCCTTGCGCTGGATGATCTCGAAGAAGATCGGGCCCAGCGCGTTCTGGGTGAAGATCTGCAGCAGCTTGCGCTGCTTGGTCTCCGGGTCGGCGTCGATCAGGATCGCGTTGCGGCGCAGCCGCTCCACGTCCTCGCCGTGATCGGGGATGCGCTGGTCGATGAAGTCGAAATACACGTCGGGGGTGTCGAGGAACTGCACGCCCTGTTCACGCATGGCCTCGACCGTGGTGTAGATGTCGTCGGTGAAGCAGGCGATGTGCTGGATGCCCTCGCCGTGGTAGGCGTCCAGGTATTCGTTGATCTGCGACTTGGGATCGGACGACTCGTTCAGCGGGATCCGGACCATGCCGTCCGGCGCGGTCATCGCCTTGGACAGCAGGCCGGTCTTGGCGCCCTTGATGTCGAAGTAGCGGATCTCGCGGAAGTTGAACAGCCGCTCGTAGTAGTCCGACCACTTGGCCATGTTCCCCTGGTAGAGGTTGTGGGTCAGGTGGTCGATGAAGGTCAGGCCGAAGCCCCTGGGCATCTTCTCCGCGCCCGGCAGCCACTCGTAGTCCGGGTCGTGGATGGTGCCCTGCTCGTCGTAGCGGTCGACCAGGTACAGCATGCAGCCGCCGATGCCCTTGATCACCGGCGCGGCCACCGCCTTGCTCAATTCGTCGTGCGCATCGAAGGACTCGGCGCCGTTCTTCAGCGCCTGCACCCGTACCCACTCGGCCAGCTTCCTGAAGCGGATCGCGAAGCCGCAGGCGCAGGGGCCGTGCTCGGCGGCAAAGCGCGCGGCGAAGGAGTCCGGGTCCTCGTTGATCAGGAAGGTGCAGTCGCCCTGGCGGTAGGTGCTGATCGGCCGGGTCCTGTGGCGGGCGACCTGGACGAAACCCAGCTTGCGGAAGTAGTCGTGCAGCGCCTGGGCCTGGCCGGCGGGGGCGGCATACTCGACGAACTCGAAGCCGTCGATCCCCATCGGGTTCTCGAACTGCTTCACGACCATGCCCACGTCGGGGCCGGAGGGGGCTTGCGATTGCGCGCTCATGATGGCTTCCTGAACATCCCCGTCGGGGAAGCGGTTTGATCCAGCCTCCCTTTATAGTTACGTCTGCAACCATACGCAAGGTACACCGCCGCAATGTCCGCCCCCAACTCCCCCGAAAACGATGCCGCCGGCCACGCCCAGCTGATCCTGGAGCACTTCCTGCCCTACCGGCTGAGCGTGCTCTCCAACCGGGTCAGCCAGACCATCGCCGACATGTACCAGAAGCGTTTCGGGCTGGCGATCACCGAGTGGCGGGTGATGGCCGTGCTCGGCCGCTTCGCCGACCTGTCGGCCAACGAGGTGGCCGAGCGCACGGCGATGGACAAGGTCGCCGTCAGCCGCGCGGTGGCGCGGCTGCTCGAGCGCGACCTGATCAAACGCGAGATCCACAGCGACGACCGCCGCCGCTCGGTGCTGACGCTGTCGGAAACCGGCTACGCGATCTACGACGAGATCGTGCCGATGGCGCTGGCCTGCGAGCAGCGGCTGATCGCCACCCTCGACGAGCAGGAGCGCGCCACCCTCGAGCGCCTGATGGTCAAGCTTTCCGGCCCCGGCCTGGCTGCGCTGCGCGAAGGCGCCTGAACCCGTTCGACGAAAAGGGCCCCCGCAGGGGCCCTTTTCCCATCCTGTCGGCGCTTACTTGACCCCGTGCATCAGGCGGTTGACCAGCGGCGCGACGATGAACAGCAGCACACCCGAACCCACCAGCGCATAGAAGCCGAACGTGTAGCCGGCATGCGCCGATTCCACGGTCATGCCGCCCTCGCCACTGACCCGGCCAGCGAAGATGCCCGCCAGGTTGTTGCCGATGGCGATCGACAGGAACCAGCAGCCCATCGCCATGCCGCCCAGCTTCACCGGCGCCAGCTTGGTGGTCATCGACAGCCCGATCGGCGACAGGCACAGCTCGCCCACCGACTGGATCACGTAGACCATGAACAGGGTCCAGAACGGGATCTTGCCGGCATCGTTGACCATGCTCGACAACGCCACCATCAGCAGCAGGAAGGCCAGGCCGTTGAAGATCAGGCCCAGACCGAACTTGCGCGGGATCGAGGGATTGTTCTTGCCCAGCTTCACCCACAGCCAGGCCATGATCGGCGCCAGGGTGATGATCGCGATCGAATTCACCGACTGGAACCATTCCAGCGGGAAGGTCCAGTCGCCGAACTGGCGGTTGACGATCTGGTCGGCGAGGAAGGTGAAGGAACTGCCGGCCTGCTCGAAGAACATCCAGAACAGCACGTTGAACACGAAGATCACCAGCATCGCCACGACCTTGTCGCGCGCGACCTTGCCTTCGCGGAAGCCCTCGACCACCAGCATCACCGCGGGCACCACGAACAGCGCCATCAGGATCGCCTGCAGCGCGTTGGCGTCGATTGTGAGCAGGAAGTAGAACAGCGGGATGCCGATGGCCGCGCCCAGCAGCGCCACCAGCCCGATCCGGCCCAGTCCTTCCTGGCCCGGTGCCGGTACGCCGATGCCCTTGAGCTGGCTGCGGCCGATCCAGAACCACACCAGGCTGACGATCATGCCGATGCCGGCGGAGATGAACACCCAGTGGTAATGCGGGTCGTCATTGGTGCCGAAGATCTCGCGCGCCAGCCAGCCGGTGATCACCGGGGCGATCATCGCGCCGATGTTGATGCCCATGTAGAAGATGGTGAAGCCGGCATCGCGGCGCGGATCGCCCTGCAGGTAGAGCTTGCCGACCATGGTCGAGATGATCGGCTTGAACAGGCCGTTGCCGACGATGATCGTGGCCAGCCCGAGCTTGAACATGGTCTCGGTGGACGTCGCCAGCAGGAACAGGCCCACCGCCATGAACACCGCGCCGAGCAGGATCGAGCGCTGGAAGCCGATCAGCTTGTCGGCCACGTAGCCGCCGAAGATCGCGCCGGCATAGACCAGCGCCAGGTAGGCGCCATACAGCTCGCTGGCCGGCTTCTGCCCGGTGGCATCGCCGCCGTGGAACTGGGACACGATGTACAGCACCATCGCCCAGCGGATGCCGTAGAAGGCGAACCGCTCCCAGAACTCGGACATGAACAGCATCCACAGCGGACGCGGATGGCCCATGACCTGGGCGAATTCGGGTATCGCGGGCGGCGGCGGGGCCGCGACCTTGGGCTCGACGGCGTCGGCGCTCATGGAAGTCCTTATGTTCTGTTCTGGCTGGAATCAGGGCGGACCGCTGCCGGACCGCTCCCCCGGAGTAGGCCGAGAATCACCGACGATGTGCCGCACGTCAATGCGGGGCGCGGCCATGCAGTCCCGCCATTGCCAATTTCCTCCATTATCGATCAATGACTTGCGCCCACAGCGCCATGGTCATCGCCCCTCGTGCGGCGCCGACGGTCAATCGGCTGCCCTTGGTGGGCGGCCTCGGGAGCGGCCCACCGGCAGTCGACCCGATGGCGAGAACAGGCCGGAACCGTGCCGGCCGGCGCCTCAGCCCGGCCCGATATGGGTCCGCACCTCGAACAACTCCGGGAAGAAGGTCAGTTCCAGCGCCGCCTTGAGGAAGCCCACCCCGCTGGAACCGCCGGTGCCGCGCTTGAAGCCGATGATCCGCATCACCGTGCGCATGTGCCGGAAGCGCCACAGCTGGAACTGGCTTTCCAGGTCGACCAGGTCCTCGCACAGCGCGTACTCGCGCCAGTAGCGGTCGGTGTCCTCGTAGATGCGCTCGAACACCGGCACCAGCGCCGGATCGGACACGTGCGCGGGCGTCCAGTCGCGGCCATCCTCCAGGTACCGCGCCGGGATCGCGTGGCCGAAGCGGGCCAGGTAGCGCAGGAATTCCTCGTACAGGCTGGGCCGTTCCAGTTCGGCGCGCAGCACCGCCTGCCCTTCCGGGTCATGGGCGAACACCCGCACCATCGCGGCGTTCTTGTTGCCCAGCAGGAACTCGATCGCCCGGTACTGCAGCGACTGGAAGCCCGAGGACGGCCCCAGCAGGTGGCGGAAGCCCATGTATTCGGAGGGGGTCAGGGTCTCCAGCACCGACCACTGCTCGGTGAGCTGGCGCAGCACCTGCTTGCTGCGCGCCAGCACCTTCTGGCACTGCCCGACCCGGTCGGCCTGCAGCAGGCTGCGCGCGGCCTGCAGTTCGTGCATCAGCAGCTTCAGCCACAGCTCCGAGACCTGGTGCTGGACGATGAACAGCATCTCGTCGTGGTGCGGCGGGTCCGACACCGGCTGCTGCGCCGACAGCAGCCGGTCCAGGTGCAGGTAGCCGCCATAGGTGAGGCGGCCCTGCAGGTCGGTGTGGATGCCCGCTTCGAGCGCGCGCTGGTTCTTTTCTATGCTCATCGGCTTGCCGGATGCACAGGGGCCGCAAGGGTACCCCAGCCCGCCCCCCGGCCGCCCCCTCCGTCGAACGGACTGCGGGTCCGCGGCCCTTTGGATGCTCCATCCGCACGCCGCTCCCGCCACGCCCAAGTCCCCGGATTGAAAGCGTTGTTGCATCGCAATGCGGGATTCACGGCGCAGTTCCGTACCATGTGCAACTATCCTGCACGATGCAACCGCGCCGGTGACGCACGCCATGACCCTCGCCGCCAGTTTCCAGATCGACTACCTGCAATACCTTGGCCCGGACGGCGTTCCGGTACGCGAATTCCCCCGCGCCCTGCGCGATCCGGCCGCGCTGCTGCCACTGTTCAGGCGGATGCTGTACGTGCGCCACTTCGACGCCAAGGCGGTAGCCCTGCAGCGCACCGGCAAGCTGGGCACCTACGCCTCCTGTTTGGGCCACGAAGCCGCCCACGTCGGCATCGGTGCGGCAATGGCGCAGGGCGACGTGTACGCACCCAGCTACCGCGAGTACGGGATCCTGTTCGAACGCGGGGTACGCCCGCGCGAGGTGCTGCTGTACTGGGGCGGCGACGAGCGCGGCAACGATTTCCAGGAAGGTGCCGCACGCCACGACTTCCCGTTCTGCGTGCCGATCTCCACCCAGTGCCTGCATGCAGCCGGGGCGGCGCTGGCGTTCAAGCTGCGCGGCGAGCCGCACGTGGCGGTGGCAACCTGCGGCGACGGCGGCACCTCCAAGACCGATTTCTACGCCGCGCTCAACTCGGCCGGCGCCTACGCGCTGCCGCTGGTGCTGTGCGTGGTCAACAACGGCTGGGCGATCTCGGTGCCGCGCGCCGCGCAGACCGGCGCGCAGACCCTGGCCCAGAAGGGTATTGCAGGGGGCCTGCATTGCCTGCAGGTGGACGGCAACGACCTGGTCGCGGTGCTCGAAGCCATGCGCATCGCCACCGAGCGCGCGCGTAGCGGCGAGGGCGGCAGCGTACTGGAGTTCCTGACCTACCGCCTGTCCGACCACACCACCGCAGATGATGCCCGCCGCTACCGCGACGACGCCGAAGTCCAGGCCGCCTGGAAGGAAGAGCCCATCGCCCGCCTGCGCACCTGGCTCACCGCGCAAGGCGCCTGGAGCGAGGCCGAGGAGGCGGCATGGAAGCAAGAGTGCGACCGCCTGATCGCGATCGAGGTCGACGCCTACCTGGCCACGCCGGTGCAGCCGGTGGAGGCGATGTTCGATTACCTGTACGCCGATCCGCCGCCGGAACTGCTGGCCCAGCGCGCGGCCGTTATCGCATCGGAGCGCCGCCATGGATGACGACGTCCGCCATGAACGTGCCGCGCATCCCGCGTCCGGCGATGCCGGCCACGTCGACGCGACTCGCACCCCCGTCCGTGGAGGACAGCCGATGACCGCCGCGCCCGCCGCCGCCCCGATCACCTTGATCGAAGCCGTCACCCAGGCCCTGGCCTGGGAACTGCAGCACGACCCCACGGTGCTGGTGCTGGGCGAGGACGTGGGCGTGAACGGCGGCGTGTTCCGCGCCACCGCCGGCCTGCAGCAGACGTTCGGCGCGCAGCGCGTGCTGGACACGCCGCTGGACGAGACCACCATCGCCGGCCTGTCGGTCGGCCTGGCCGCGCAGGGCATGAAGCCGGTGGCCGAGGCCCAGTTCGACGGCTTCGTCTACCCGATGGTCGACCATCTGATCTGCCACGCCGCGCGCCTGCGCAACCGCACCCGCGGCCGCCTGCACTGCCCGCTGGTGCTGCGCGTGCCCTGGGGCGGCGGCATCCGCGCGCCGGAGCACCACAGCGAGGCCAACGAGGCGATCTTCACCAACGTGCCGGGCCTGCGCGTGGTGATGCCATCCTCGCCGCAGCGCGCCTACGGCCTGCTGCTGGCGGCGATCCGCGACGCCGATCCGGTGATCTACATGGAGCCCAAGCGGATCTACCGCCAGTACAAGGAACAGGTGCCCGACGACGGCGAGGCGCTGCCGCTGGACGTGTGCTTCGTGCTGCGCGACGGCAGCGACGTGACCCTGGTGGCCTGGGGCGCGCAGGTGAAGGAGGCACTGGAGGCCGCCGACGCCCTCGCGAAGGAAGGCATCAGCGCCGAGGTGATCGACGTGGCCACCCTGCGCCCGCTGGACTTCGACACCATCGCCGAATCGGTTTCGCGCACCGGGCGCTGCGTGATCGTGCAGGAGGCCCCGCGCAGCGCCGGCTTCGGCGCCGAGATCGCCGCCCGCCTGGCCGAGCACTCGATGTACGACCTGCGCGCCCCGGTCGAGCGGGTCACCGGCTACGACACCCACATCCCGCTGTTCCGGCTGGAAATGAAATACCTGCCGAGCGTGGAACGGGTCGTCGCCGCGGCCCGGCGCGCGGTGGCGCACGGCTGAAATCCCGGCGCCGCGCACGACGGCGCCGCGCCCGTTAGCATCCCTGGGCATGGCGCACCGCGCCCGCCCGCAACGATCGCCAGGAACCTCCGCATGAGCCAGAGCAAGACCTTCCACCTGCCCGACCTGGGCGAGGGCCTGCCGGACGCGACCATCGTCGAGTGGTTCGTCAAGGAGGGCGACACGATCCGCCTGGACGAGCCGCTGGTGTCGATGGAAACGGCCAAGGCGGTGGTCGAGGTGCCCTCGCCGGTGTCCGGCAAGGTGCTGAAGCTGGCCGGCGGTGCGGGCGACGTGATCGTCACCGGCGCGATGCTGGCGGTGTTCGAGGCCGACCCGGACCTGCCGCAGCGCGCCGAGGGCCAGGACACCGGCCACGGCCATGGCGGCGGCGGGCATCACGCGGCCGGCGCATCCGCGCAGCCGGCGGCGGCACAGGCGACAACAGCGCCGACGGCCGATGGCGATGGCGATGGCGAGCGCGACGATGCCGGCACCGTGGTCGGCGCGATGCAGAGTTCGAATGCGGTGCACAACGAGCAGGCGGTTTCCGTGGGCGGCGTGAAGGCGATGCCGGCGGTACGCGCGCTGGCGAAGAAGCTGGGCGTGGACCTGTCGCGCGTGCGCGCCAGCGGCGCCGACGGGACCGTCAGCCTGGCCGACGTGAAGCAGGCCGCGGCCGATCCCTCTGCCCTGCTCCCCTCCGCCGCCGGGAAAGGACCGCGGGGAGAGGATCCGGCAGCCAGCCCCGCAGCCGGAACCTTTGCGGCTCCCGCCGTGCCCCCGGCCCAATCCTTCGCCCATGGCGAGAAGAGCCCGATGCGCACGCCTGTCTCCGCGAGCGGCAAACCCATGCGCACCCGCCCGCCGGGCGCGCAGGCGGCCGCCAGCGGCCAGCCCGAGCAGCTCAAGGGCGTGCGCCGCAACATGGCGCGCGTGATGGCCGATGCGCATGCGAAGGTGGTGCCGACCACCCTGGTCGACGACGCCGATCTGCATGCATGGATCGGCAAGCAGGACATCACCGCGCGCCTGATCCGCGCGATCGTGACCGCCTGCAGGACGGTGCCGGCACTCAATGCCTGGTTCGACGGCGAGGCGCTGGCGGTCACCCGCCACCCCCAGGTGGACGTGGGCATCGCGGTGGACACCGACGACGGTCTGTTCGTGCCGGCGTTGCGCAACGCCGACATGCTCGACGCGCGCGGCATCCGCGAGGGCATCAACCGCCTGCGCGCGCAGGTGGAGGAGCGCACGATCCCGGCCAGCGAGCTGTCCGGTTACACCATCTCGCTGTCCAATTTCGGCATGTTCGCCGGCCGCTATGCCACCCCGGTGGTGGTGCCGCCGTGCGTGGCCATCGTCGGCGCAGGCAGGCTCGCGCACGACGTGGTCGCGGTGATCGGCGGGATCGAGGTGCATCGCCGCCTGCCGGTCTCGCTGACCTTCGACCACCGTGCCGCCACCGGCGGCGAGGCCGCGCGCTTCCTCAAGGCGCTGCTGGACGACATGGCTCTGCCGCAGTAGCGCGGGACTCCCGCCCCGACGCCTCACCGTCCGCTACCACGGTCGGCCCGGATCACGCCCTGCGGCTGCGGTCCAGCCAGACTTCCAGGCCCTGGGCATTGAGTTCGATGTCCATCTCCAGCAGGCGCAGCACCGCCGCGTCGTCCAGCGCGCAGCCGTGCGCCTGGGCGCGTTCCAGGTAGTAGCCGGACAGCGCCGCCACCAGCGCGCGGTGGCGGTCCGGGCCGCCGTCGCAGGCCTGGGCCAGCGAGACCATCGCATCGACCTGCTCGTGCAGTTCGGCCGCCAGCCGCGCCACGCCTTCCACGCGGCCGAAGTGGGTCAGGTACATGGCCTGCGGCGACTCGGCCAGCATCCGCGCAATCGAGGCCTGCATCGCCTCCGGCTCGAACTGCACCGGCGAGGACGTCGGCAGGATGAAGGCGCCGGCCGCACTGTCCAGTTCGCGATACGACAGTCCGAAGGTATCGCCGGTGAACCAGCTGCGGCTGCGCGCGTCCCACACGCACAGGTGGTGGCGCGCATGCCCGGGGGTATCGATGCAGCGCAGCGCGCGCCCGGCCAGGTCGACCCCATGGCCGTCGCCGGCCACCACCACGCGCCCGGCCGGCACCGGCACCAGCGCGCCATAGTGCTGTGCGAACGTCTCCTCGCCGTAGACCTCGATGGCGCCGGCCGCCAGCCGCGCCGGATCGATCATGTGCGGCGCCGCGCGCGGATGCGCCACCAGGCGCGCGTTCGGCAGGCACCGCATCAGGGCCCCGGCGCCGCCGGCGTGGTCCAGGTGCGCGTGGGTGAGGATCAGCCAGTCCACGTCGGCCGGAGCCAGCCCGGCCGGTTCCAGCGCCGCCAGCAGTGCCGGCACGCTGTGGTTGGTGCCGCAGTCGACGAAGGCGCCGCGCCCGTTCTCCACCACCAGGTAGGCCGCGTCGAAGCGCGGGCGCAGATACCCCGTGTCGATGGTGTGGATGCCCTGTTCCGGCATGTGCGGTCCTTCCCTGCCAGTCGCCGCTGCGACGCGCACCACGATCCTAGCCAGCGGCAGGGGAGGCGACGATCCGGCTTTGGTCGTATGCCGGCAGTGCGGACATCCATGGCGCCGCCCGATGCAGGGCCGGCGGCCGGTCGGCTCTACGCGCCAGGGGTTCCGGCAGCGGATCGGCGCCAGCGGGCCATCAGGCGCATGCGCACCGGGATCGCCAGCGCGAACACGGCCAGGAACGCGCCATAGGCGTAGAGCACGGCCAGCACCTGGCACCAGATCGGGCCGCTGCGCACGTCGGCCACGCCTTCGGCGTAGCCCCAGCGCATGCCCAGGATGCTGAGCGCCAGCGCGAGCAGGAGCACGACCGCGTCGTAGGCGCGTCGCGCCGGCGGCCGCGGGGTGCGGGGATAGAACCAGTACAGCGCGCCCAGCAGGGCGAACCAGGGCATGAACAACAGCAGCGCCATGACCGCGATCACTCCGCCACCTCGGCCAGTTGCCGCAGTGCTTCCCGGATTCCGTCGACTCCGGCCAGTCCTTCGCCCAGGGTGCCGATCCGCTCGCCGAGCAGGCCGACCGCACGCGCCTCCATCTCGTGCAGGGCGTCGCGCCCCTCGCGCTTGAGCCGCGCCACCACCTGCCCGCAATCGCGCGGCGAGGCATGGCCATCGCCTTGCAGCAGCAGGCGGCCCTCGCCATCGACCAGCTTGAAGTGGAAACGGCCGTCGGCCTCGCGGTATTGCTTGAACTGCGGCAGGCGCACCGCCGCGTCCTGGGTGGATGCGCCGGCCGCGATCGCCGGCACCGAGAACGGCCCCAGGCCGACCGCCCGCTGCAGCCCGTCCAGCAACGGTACGGTCACCTCGCGCGCCTTGCGCGCGCCCTCCTGCAGGATTTCCTCCAGCTGCGCGGGGCGGGCGATCAGCCGTGCGTACTGCTCGCGCATCGGCGCCACGGTTTCGTCGACCAGCGCGAACAGGCGTTGCTTGGCGTCGCCCCAACCGATGCCCTCGGCATAGGCGTGGCGCATTTCCGCGGCCTGGGCCGGGGTGGCGAAGGCCTGGTACAGCTGGAACAGGGCCGAGCCTTCGGTGTCCTTGGGCTCGCCGGGCGCGCGCGAGTCGGTGACGATCGACATCACCAGCCTCTTCAGTTCCGCCGACGGCGCGAACAGCGGGATGGTGTTGTCGTAGCTCTTGGACATCTTGCGCCCGTCCAGGCCGGGCAGCGTGGCCACGTTCTCGTCGATCTGCACCTCCGGCAGCACCAGCGGTTCGCCGTCGCGGCCGGTGGCCTGGCGCCAGGCATCGCCGTACAGGTGGTTGAAGCGCTGGCCAAGGTCGCGTGCCATCTCGATGTGCTGGATCTGGTCGCGGCCCACCGGCACCCGGTGCGCGCCGAAGGCGAGGATGTCGGCGGCCATCAGCACCGGGTACATGTACAGGCCGGCGTTGATCCCCGAATCCGGGTCCTCGCCGTCGGCGACGTTCTTGTCCACCGCAGCCTTGTAGGCATGGGCCCGGTTGAGCAGGCCCTTGGCGGTGACGCAGGTCAGCAGCCAGGTCAGCTGCGGGATTTCGACGATGTCCGACTGCCGGTAGAAGGTCACCCGTTGCGGGTCCAGGCCGCAGGCCAGCCAGGTGGCCGCGATCTCCAGGCGCGAACGGGCCACGCGCCGCGGATCGTCGGCCTTCACCAACGCGTGGTAGTCGGCCAGGAAGAAGAAGCTCTCCGCGCCCGGATCGCGCGAAGCGGCGATGGCGGGACGGATCGCGCCGGCGTAGTTGCCCAAGTGCGGGGTGCCGGTGGTGGTGATGCCGGTGAGGACGCGGACGGTCATGGGGAATGCGGGGCGAGGGACCCGACGATTCTAGCCTGCGCGCGCAACCCCATCCGCCGGCACCGGCCGTTCATGCCTGCAGACCCCCAACCGGAATGCCGCCATGAAACGCCCGACCCTGCTCGTGCTCCTGGCCCTGGTGCCCTGGTCCATCCCGGCCGCCGGCCGGGCGCGGGCGCCCGCGCCCGGCGTTGCCCTGGAAATCGTGGACCGCGAGGAGGGCCGGATCCTGCCCCAGTACCCGCACCACGGCGAGACCTGGCTGCCCGCCGAGCCGGGCCACGGCTACGCGGTGCGCCTGCGCAACCTGGGTGCGCAGCGCGTGCTGGTGGTGCTGTCCGTGGACGGGGTCAATGCTATCAGCGGCCAGACCGCCGACACCCGCCAGGCAGGCTACGTGCTGGGTCCATGGCAGGTGCTGGAGGTGGACGGCTGGCGCAAGTCGATGGATGCGGTGGCCCGGTTCGTGTTCGTCGACCCGGCGCGCAGCTACGCCGCGCGCACCGGCCGTCCGGACAACGTGGGCGTGATCGGGATCGCCGTGTTCGGAGAACGGCCGCCGCCGGCCGGCATCGCGCGCCTGCTCGACACCCCTCCGGCGACGTCGAAGCCCGAGCGGCAGGCGCAGCCTGCCGCGAGCGCGCGCTCGGCCGAGGCCGGGTCCGATGCCGCCGCCGGCGCCTACGCGCCCTACTCGCCTGCGCCCGGCCTGGGCACCGGCCATGGCCGGATCGAATCCTCGCCGGCCCGCGCCACCGCCTTCGACCGGCAATCGCGACCGATCCAGGTCACCCAGGTGCGCTACGACACCTGGCGGGGCCTGCTGGCCCACGGCGTGCCGGTAACGCCCCCGCAGCCTCGGCGGCGCTGGGGCGATGCACCGCAGGCGTTCCCGCAAGGCTTCGTCCCCGATCCGCCATGCTGCGTGCCGGGAGAGTGAACCGGATCGTTGGGCGAAGCGCACGCTTGCGTCCATGCAGGCACCGCCCATGCAGAGGCGGCGGGCCGGAGCCCGCCGCCTCGATCGCTGCCGCCGCTGGCGGCGATGATCAGTGCCGGTACTTGTCGTCCAGGGTGCGCTCGAACTCACGCACTTCCTTCTCGGCACGATCCTTCTCCCAGCCGTAGCGTTCCTGCAGCTTGCCGGCGAGATACTTGGAATTGCCTTCGGCGACATCGAAGTCGTCGTCGGTGAGATCGCCCCACTTGGCCTGGATCTGTCCCTTCAGCTGCTTCCAGTTGCCACCGATGATGTCGCGGTTCATGTACTGCTCCTGCTTGGTTGGGGGGACGGTGCGTGACCCTGTCCTGCACCGCGCAACCAGCATCGCAACACCTGCGTTCCGGAGGTGTCCAACCCGCGTCAAGGGGAAGTTATCCGGCTGAATCGCCCATGATTGCGCCGCCGAAACGCGAAGGGCCGGGAAATCCCGGCCCTCCGGAACACGGCGTGCCGCGAACCTCAGCAGCGGCCGTCCTTGCAGTCTTCCGCTTTCTTCTCGACCTTCTCGCCGGCCTTCTGGATGTCCTTGCCGGCACCGGCCATGGTGTTGCAGGCCGACAGCATGGATACCGAAAACAGGCTCAGCAGGGTCAGGGCGACGATGCGCTTCATGGGCAATCTCCTGGTCGGGGTGAAGGATGCGGATGGTTCCTTGCCGGCCGACAATGCCACGGCGAGGCGGAAGCATCCATGAAAGCGCATCGTACAGCCACGCGCCGGTTCAGTCGCGCATCAGGGTGGATTTCCCGAACAGGCTCTCCACCAGGTCCACCGCCAGCTCGGCGGTCATGTTGTGGTCGTCCAGGACCGGGTTGAGCTCGACGATGTCCAGCGAGCCCATGCGCCCGGTGTCGGCGATCATCTCCATCGCCAACTGCGCCTCGCGGTAGTTCGGCCCACCGGGAACGGTGGTGCCCACGCCCGGGGCGATGCCCGGGTCGAGGAAATCGACGTCGAAGCTGACGTGCAGGTGGGTGTCGGCGCCCACGCCCTCGAGCGCCTGCTCCATCACTCGCTTCATCCCGATCTCGTCGATGTAGCGCATGTCGTAGATGTCCAGGCCGTGCCGCTTGACCAGGCGTTTCTCCTCCGGATCGACCGAACGGATCCCGATCTGCCGGAACTGGCGCGGATGCATGGCCGGGGCTTCGCCGCCGAGCCCGGTCAGCGCGTCCGGACCCAGCCCGCACAGGCAGGCCACCGGCATGCCGTGCACGTTGCCCGAAGGGGTGACGGCGCTGGTGTTGAAGTCCGAATGCGCATCCAGCCACAGCACGCGCAGGTCCTTGCCGGTCTCGCGGCAGTGGCGCGCCACCGCCGCGATCGAGCCGATCGCCAGGCAGTGGTCGCCGCCGAGCATCACCGGCAGGCGCCCGGCGCGCAGTTCGCCCAGGCTGGCCTCCATCAACGCGGCGTTCCAGTCCACCACCTGCTGCAGGTGGCGGTAACCGTCGACCGGCGGCTGCCAGGGATTGGCCGGACCGGCGAGGTTGCCGCAGTCGCGCACGTCCACGCCGCGCCCGGCCAGCGCCTCGGCCAGCCCGGCGATCCGCAACGCCTCCGGCCCCAGCGAGGCGCCGCGATGGCCGGCACCGACGTCGGTGGGCACGCCGATCAGCGAAACGGGAGGAAAGGTGCGGACCATGCTCGACTCCGTGGGTTCGGGCGGCATGACGCGGGCCGCACGACTGCGTTGGTGCCGCCTGTCCGAATCGAACGGACGACCGCTCGCTTACAAGGCGAGTGCTCTACCAACTGAGCTAAGGCGGCGCTGCGCGCTGGATTCTAGCGCAACGCGGTTTCCGGCAAGGAGGCGCAGTCCAGCTCCTGGGCCGCGGGAAACGCCGCCCGCACCGCCACCGGATCGGCGCCGGCGCCGAGCAGCCACCATTGCGAAGCGCCGGCCGCGCCCTGTGCCTGCACTTTGGCCGGGAATCCCGCCGCACCCAACGCCGCGGCGCGGCGTTCTGCGGCGTCGCGCCCCGTGTAAGTCCCGAGGGCGATGCCGTTGGCTTCGGCGCCCTGGGACAGGATCAGGAAATCGTCGAAGCCGGCCGCGGCGATGCGATCTGCACTGGCCTGCGCCTGGGCGCGGTCGCCCGCCGGCGGCAGCAGCACGCGGTAGCGGGATGCCTGGCCCGGTTCCTCGCGCAGTTCGGGATCGCGCAGCGCCGCGCCCAGGCCGTTGCGCGCGGCATCGGCCGCGGCCCGGTTGGTGAATGGGCCGATCCGCAGGCACGCCTGCGCGGGCGCAGGCCCGGCTACCGCGTGATCTTCCACCGGCGCCGGAGCCGGCGCCGCGCTCGCAGCCATTGCCGCGGCATCCATCGGCAGCAGCCGCAACGCCGCGCCGCCCTTGTCAGAAACCGGCGCCGTCGCAGGCACCGGCGCGGGGCGCGACAGCCACCACACGGCAACGCCGAGGTTGAGCGCGACCAGGACCACGATGAGGGCACGGGCGAACATGGCGGTCGATTCTAGCCGAGCGACTGCCCCGGCCCATCGCCGGCACCGGGATCGGCCACGCGCGCCCACACCGCCAGGCCCTCCAGCACCAGGGCAGGGCGCAGCATCGCCTGCGGCAGCAGCGGCGCCAGGGCCTCGCCGCCGCCCCCGTGCAGCAGCAACGCCGGCCGCCGGCCCAGCCGCAGCGCGGCCTGGTCCAGCGAACGCTCGACCAATGCCAGCGCCGCGCCGTCGCAACCGGAGGCGAGCGCATCGTCGGTGTCGTCGGCGAACTCGCGGTAGCCGCCCCCGGATTCGGGCAGTTGCGCGGCGCGCTGGTGCAGCGCCTGGCGCATCAGGGTGGGCGAGGCGGCGATGCGGCCTCCAAGATGACGCCCGTCCGCATCCATCAGGTCGAGGGTCAACGCGGTGCCGACGCCCACGACCAGCACGTCACCGCCGATCGCGCGCGCGCCGAGCAGGGCCAGGAAGCGGTCCACGCCCATCCGTTGCGGCTGCGCATAGGCCACCCGCACGCCCGCGCACTCGGCCAGGGTGCGGGCCACCCGCACTTCCACGAAACGCCGGCGCAGCAACTCCAGTACCCGCGCGGTCAGTGCCGGTGCGGCCACGCTCGCGACCCACGCGCGCGCGCCGCGTGGCAGCGGATCGCCGTCGTCGCCGCCGAACGCGAACGCGTCGGCGCCCTGCGGCCAGGCCCGTGCTTCGCCGATGTCCTCCCCGCCCTGCCAGGGCGCGGCCTTGAAGCGCGAGTTGCCCAGGTCGAACAGCCAGTCGCTCATCGCGCCCTCACGCTCACTTCGCCGGCATGGAACACCTGCTCGCCCGCGGCGGTGGCCACGCGCAGGCCGCCATCCGCGGCAAGCCCGAGCGCCCGGCCCTCGATGACCTGGCGACCGGCCAGCACGCAGACCTCGCGACCGACCAGCGTGCCCAGCGCGGCATGCCGCGGCAGGAACGGTGCCAGTCCCTCGCACTCGAAGCGCTCCAGTGCCTCCAGCAGATGCTCGAGCACCGCGATGGCGACCCCATTGCGCGACGGCGGCACGCCATCGGCCGATAGCCGCGCCAGGTCGGTCCAGGGCTGGTCGATGGCCGCGGAGGCCATCTGCGGCAGGCGCACGTTGATGCCGAGCCCCACCACCACATGCGCCGGCCCGGCAGGTTCGCCGCGGCATTCGACCAGCACCCCGGCGAGCTTGCATCCATCGGCAATCACGTCGTTGGGCCATTTCAGGCCGGCCTGGGCGAAGCCGAGCCCGCGCAGCGCCTCGACCACCGCCACCCCGGCCGCCAGGCTCAAGCCGTCCAGCCGCACCAGGCCGCCATCGAACCGGCGGCGCACCGACAGGCAGACCTGGGCCGACAACGGCGAAGTCCAGATCCGGCCGAGCCGACCGCGGCCGGCGGTCTGGCGCTCCGCCAGCAGCACGGCGCAACCGTCCGGCGGCGGCCGGCGCCACAGTTCGGAGTTGGTGGAATCCACGCTCCACGCCACTTCCAGCGAGACCGGGCCGGCGGCCACCCGACCGGGCAGGGCGGCGCGCAGCACGTCGGCATCGAGCAGGTCCGGCGGGGGGAGCGGCGGATTGCGGGCTTCCAAGTGCGCTCCCGGCTGCACGGGCGAGGGTCATGCCGATTATTACCTGCCCCGGAGGCGTCCCGGCGCCCCGGGACGGCCTGTGCGTCAGGCACATGCCCGGGCGTCGCCGGCGGGGTATAGTCCAAGGATTGCCCCGGTCGACGGATCCGCCGATGCGCCGCCTGTTCCCGTTGTTGCTGCTCGCCGCCCCGGCCTTGTGCTGGGCCGCCTCCGATCTCGACACGGCACCCAAGCAGGGCGCCTGCGTTTATGCACGCCCTTCGGCTGCAACCACCATCGCCGACGCCGATTCTCAGCAGGCGCGGCCGGCTACCCCGCCGGCCGCGCGCGCCGCGCCCAAACCGGCCACCTCCGGCGGCGGTGGCGGCGGTGGCGGCGGCAGCGATGCAGAAACGGTGGCGCCGCGCACCCGCGGCACGCGCTGGCACAGTTTCCTGCCGGGCATGTTCCGCTGACCGGGTGATCGGCCTGCTGTCGCGCTGGCTGCGGCCGCGCCCCCCGGATATCGACGACCCTTCCTGGCAGGCCGCCTGCGCACGCCTGCCCTGGGTGGCCGCGCTCGAGCCGCAGCGGCGCGAGCGCCTGCGCGCGCTGGCCGCGCGCTTCCTGTGGCAGAAGACCATCACCCCGCTGGGCGGCCTGGAGCTGGACACGGCACAGCGGGTGCTGCTGGCCGCGCTGTGCTGCCTGCCGCTGCTGGAGTTCGGCGCGGCCGGGCTGCGCGGCTGGTCGCAGTTGCTGGTCTATCCGGACGCGTTCCGGGTGCGCCGCAGCCATGTCGATGCGGCTGGCGTGCTCCACGAGTGGGACGACGAGCTGATCGGCGAGGCCTGGGACCAGGGCCCGTTGATCCTGTCCTGGGCCGACGTGCAGGCCGACATCGCCGAGCCGGACGCCGGATTCTGCGTGGCCGTGCACGAGATGGCGCACAAGCTCGACGCGCTCGACGGCGAGCTCGACGGCACCCCGCCGCTGCCGTCGCGCTGGCAGCGCGAATGGGCGCGCGACTTCCAGCGCGCCTACGACAGGTTCTGCGCGGACGTGGATGCCGGGCGCGAAACCACGATCGATCCATACGCGGCCGAGGCCCCCGAGGAATTCTTCGCGGTGGCCAGCGAGTACCATTTCTCGGCGCCGGCGCTGCTGGCCGAGGCGATGCCGGCGGTGGCCGCGCACCTGGCGCGCTTCTACGGTCCCTCGCCGCCATCCTGATCCAGGATCCGCCACGGAGGCCGCCCTGGTGCCGGCCGTTGGCCGGCTCCGCATGGCCGGCCGGGGGATGCGGCAGGGCGCACGCCGGTCACAACCCCGGCGGCAGGGTGACCTCGAAGCGGGCGCCGCCGAGTTCTTCCGAGCGGCTCACCTGCAGTTCGCCACGGTAGTCGCGCACCAGGTCCTGCACGATCGACAGGCCGATGCCGTGGCCCTGCACGCGCTCGTCGCCGCGCACCCCGCGCTGCAGCACCTTGGCCACGTCCTCCGGGGCGATGCCCGGGCCGTCGTCCTCCACCGCCAGTTGCAGGCCGGCGCGGCGGTTGGGCGCGGCCGGGCCGGGGCGCGCGGTCAGCAGTACCCGGTGGCGGGCCCACTTGAACGCATTCTCGAGCAGGTTGCCGAGCAGCTCCTGGAGGTCGCCGGCCTCGCCGTAGAACTGCACGTCCGCGGCGATCTCGAATTCGCACAGGACGTTCTTGGCCGCGTATACCTTCTCCAGGCCGCGCACGATCTCCTCGGCGCTGGACTCGATCGCCACCGGCGCGGAGAACAGCTTGTGGCCACCGGACGCGGCGCGTGCCAGCTGGTAGGAGACCAGGTCGTTCATGCGCTTGAGCTGGGCGTCCAGTTCCTGGCGCAGGTTGGCCTCGCCGGCGCCGGCGTCGAGCTGGGTTCGCAGCACCGCCAGCGGCGTCTTCAGGCTGTGGGCCAGGTCGGCCAGGGTGTTGCGCTGCCGATCCAGGTGCTCGCGTTCGGACTCGATCAGTGCGTTGATGCTCTCGGTCAGCGGTTCGAGTTCGCGCGGGTGGCGCTCGCTCATGCGCTGCAGCTGGCCGCGCTGGACCCGGGTCAGCTCGGCGATCACGCGCTGCAGCGGACGCAGGCTCCAGTTGAGGATCACCACCTGCAGCAACAGCAGGAACAGGCCGGCGCCGCCCAGGTAGACCCACAGCGCGGCGCGGAACACGCGCACCTGCGCGGCCAGGATCTGCGAATCCTCCATAACGAAGATCGAGTACGGGAACTCGTTGTCCGGCCCGCGCTCGCCCCAGACCAGGCCGATGCCGTAGCGGTAGACCTCGCCCTCGCTGCCGTCGAGCTGGGTCATCGGCAACGGGCCGTCGAAGCGCTCTTCGCTCGGCTGCAATTGCGTGGATACCTCCGGCAGCAGCGGGCCCTCGGCCGACAGCGAGGCCCAGTGCCCGTTCGGCATCAGCACCTCGGCGTAGAGGCCGCTGCCGGGCCGGTGGAAGCGCGGATCGGGACCGACCTCGGGCGTGTACAACGAGCCGTCGCGGCCGAAGTCGATGTTGTCCACGTACGCCATGGCGTAGCTCTTCAGCCGCTGGCGCAGGTTGGCCTCGGCGGTCTCGGCGAAGGCCCGGTCCAGGGCGAAGCCCGCCAGCATCAGGAACGCGACCAGGCTGATGCTGGCCGCGGTGAGCTGGCGCGCCTTGAGCGAGCGCGGCTGCCAGGGCTTGAAGCCGAGTCGGCGTCGCTCCACGGCGGACTCCCCGGTCGCGCCGGTATCAGCCGTCGGTGCGCGGGATCGCGAAGCGGTAGCCGCGACCGCGCACGGTCTCGATCGGCTTCAGCTCCCCGTCCGGGTCCAGCTTCTTGCGCAGGCGACCGATGAAGACCTCCAGCACGTTGGAGTCGCGGTCGAAGTCCTGCTGGTAGATGTGCTCGGTCAGGTCGGCCTTCGAGACCAGTTCGCCGGCGTGCATCATCAGGTACTCGAGCACCTTGTACTCGTAGCTGGTCAGGTCGACGTTGCTGCCGTTGACGCTGACCGTCTGCGCGGCCAGGTCCAGCGCCACCGGGCCGCATTCGAGCACCGGCTTGCTCCAGCCGGCGGCGCGGCGCACCAGCGCGTTCAGGCGCGCCAGCAGTTCCTCGACGTGGAAGGGCTTCACCAGGTAGTCGTCGGCGCCCTGCTTGAGGCCCTCGACCTTGTCCTGCCAGGACGAGCGCGCGGTCAGGATCAGGACCGGGAAGTTCTTGCCCTCGTCGCGCAGCGCCTTGACCAGTTCCATGCCCGACATCTTGGGCAGGCCCAGGTCGATGATGGCCACGTCGAACGGCACCTCGCGGCCCATGTACAGGCCTTCCTCGCCGTCCTGCGCGGCATCCACCGCGAAGCCCTCGCGCTTGAGGCGCGCGGCCAGCGTCTCCCGCAACGGCGCTTCGTCTTCGACCAGAAGGATTCGCATGCACTCTCCCTGAGTTGCGGTTTCGTTGTGGATCCTGCCCGAGCGTCCCCGGAACGCACACCCGGCTGGGGCCGCCAGTATCTAGGGTTGCCCGTTATCCGGGCGTCGCGGTGGCCGGCGTTCTTCGGCGCCCGGATCGTCCATATAGCGGACCCGGCCACGCTCGTCCATGTACTTGACCCGGGTGATGTCGCGGCCCTCGTACGGCACCCGCTCGGCACCGATGATCTGGCCGCCGGTCGAGCGCTGCACGCGCCGCACCGCATCGGACATCGAACGATGATCCTGCGGGGCCGGCGGCTCGGCACGGCGGTCGGGGTCCGGCTCGGCGCGCCGCTGCATCTGCATCAGGGACTCCCTCGGCCTGAACTCGCGCCGCCCATCCTGCGCTGCCGACGGGGCCGGCATCCGCGGCGGAGGCGCCTGGGCCCGGCTGGGGGACGGCTGCGTTTCCGCCTCCTGCGCACCCGTCGCCGCCGCGCCCAGGGCGAGCGGCAACACGATGATGGCGAGGCGGATCCGGCGCGACATTACGACTTCCTAACGGACTCGGGCGGCAAAGGCAAATCCCGGCCCGGGGACGGATACGGGAGACGGGGCCATGGCAGGCCGAAGATGTTCGTTAGAAACTGGTGAATCCGGTCTGAACTTATCCACATCCCCGGGCGCTGCGGTTCAGCCTGGCCGGGCTCAGAACACCTCGGCCACGCAGCAGCGCAGCGAGCCGCCACCGGCCTCGATCGCCCCCAGCGACACCTGCCCCAGCTCGAACCCGGCCGCCGCCAGTGCCCGCACCTGCGCCGGCCGCAACGAAGCGGCGGCCACCTCGCTCATCCAGACCCGTCGCGGCGACAGGGCGATCGCATTGGCGGCGAAGGCGGCCTGCTGGACCGGATCCAGCAGCACCGCGTGGGGCGCGTACAGCCCGGCGACGGCATGCGCCAGGTCCGGGACGGCGAACCCGGAAGGACTGAGCAGCAGGGCGCGCCCGGCCAGCACCGCCATCACCACGTTGGCGTGGTACTCGCCCGCGGCCAGGTCGAACAACAGGGTCGCGCGCAGGCCGAAGGCCGCGTGCATCAGCCGCGCACCGGCCTCGTCACAGCGCTCGGACAGCCCGCAGTAGCCCAGCCCGCGGGCCCGGTCGATCACCAGCGAGCCGGTGAGTTCGCATGCATGGGGCTGCTGCGACAGGTCGACCTCGCTGGTGCCGAGCAGGTCGCGGAAGAAGCCGCGGATGTCGGCCCGCACCGCTTCGGCCTGGCGCACCGCATGACGCATGCGCCCGACCACCAGCCGCGGCATCGCCTGGGGGAAGGCGCGCGCATCCGGGCGGGCGATGGCGAACACATTGTTCGGGAACACCGCATCGGGCGTGGCCGGATCGCCGGGAAAGGCGAACACCGGCAGGTCGGCCGCCAGCGCCCGCTGCAGCGCGCGATGCTCTTCGAGCGCACCGTCGCAGCGGTAGCAGTCGGCCGCGGCCATGTAGCGGTTGTCCAGCGCCGACTCCTCGGCGCGGGCGAAGCCTTCCGGGGACACCAGGAACGCGGCGCGCGCGGTGGCCGGGCCGAAATCCGGCGCGCAGGCGCGCGCCAGCGCCAGGAACCGGCCGGCGTCGCGGGTGATCATGCCGCCGCGCGCCGCGGCAGGGTGCAGGCCAGGGCCTGTTCGAGCAGGGACCAGTCCGCGCCCGCGCGGTGCGCGCCCTCGCTGAGCACCTGGCGGAACGCGCGCCCGCCGGGCTGGCCATGGAACAGGCCAAGCAGGTGGCGGACGATGTGCTTGAGCGCAACGCCCTGCCCCAGCCGGGCTTCGACGTAGGGACGCAACGCCCGCAGCAGCGCGGCGCGGTCCCGTGCCTGGCCACCGTACAGCGCCACGTCCATCCGGTGCAGTTCGTAAGGATCGTGGTAGGCGGCCCGGCCGATCATCACCCCGTCGGCGTGCGCCAGTTGCGCTTGTGCCTGTTCCACGCTGGCGATGCCGCCGTTGACCAGCACTTGCAGGTCCGGGCGCTCGCGCTTGAGCCGCCAGGCCCATTCGTAGCGCAGCGGCGGCACCTCGCGGTTCTCCTTGGGCGACAGGCCCTGCAGCCAGGCATTGCGCGCATGCACCACGAAGGTGTGGCAGCCGGCGGCCGCGACCGTGTCGACGAAGGCGCGGAAGCGGTCGTAGTCGTGCTCGTCGTCCACGCCCAGGCGGCACTTCACCGTGACCGGGACGCTGCCCGCCGCGGCCATCGCCGCCACGCAATCGGCGACCAGCGCCGGCTCCTTCATCAGGCAGGCCCCGAAACGCCCCGCCTGGACCCGGTCCGACGGACAGCCGCAATTGAGGTTGACCTCGTCGTAGCCCCATTCGGCGCCGATGCGCGTGGCCTGGGCCAACACTTGCGGTTCGCTGCCGCCCAGTTGCAGGGCCAGCGGATGCTCGACCGGATCGAAGCCGAGCAGGCGTTCGCGATCGCCCAGCACCACCGCGTTGGCATGGACCATCTCGGTGTACAGGCGCGCATGCGGCGCCAGCAGGCGGTGGAAGACCCGGCAATGACGGTCGGTCCAATCCATCATCGGGGCCACGGCCACCACCGGGCGTGGCTTTTCAAGGGTTTTCATCGTGTTACCTGCATTTCCGCGCCCCGCTGCCGCCCGTTCAATCCCGCGTTTTCCCGATCTTTCCCGCCCGGATGTACCATTGGCGCACCACGCCACCCTTGGTACACCATGCCCACCTACCAGCAGCGGGCCGGCAGCTGGCGCGCCATTGTGCGCCGGAAAGGCCACGCCACCCAAACCCGCACCTTCCCCACCAAGTCGGCCGCCAAGGTGTGGGCCGAGCGCACGGAGCGCGAGCTGGCCGACATCGAGGCCCGCGGCGGCAACACCGCCCACGATGCCACCATCGCCGAGCTGATCGACTGGCGCACCCAGGAGCTGGCCAGCCTCAAGGCCGTCAGCAAGACACAGGCCGGCAACATGGGCCGCCTGCGCGAAGGCCTGGGCGACATCGTGGCCCGCAAGCTCACCGCCCAGGACGTGATCGAGCACGCCCGCCGCCGCGTCCAGGGCCGCCACATGCGCGCCGACGGCGTCCTGATCCCCGCCTGCGCCCCGGCCACCATCAATGTGGAGCTGGGCTACCTGAGCGAGCTGCTCAAACTGGCCAAGCCCCTCAAGGGCATCGCCCCGCCCACCGACGCGGTGGCCGACGCCCGGCCCGTCCTGCGCCTGCTCAAGCTGGTGAGCAAGTCGCACCGCCGCGACCGCCGCCCCACCGCCGACGAACTCCAGCGCCTGCACGCCTACTTCGCCGCCAGCGCCTGGCGCTCGCTGATCCCCATGAACGACATCATCGCTTTCGCCATCGCCACCGCCAAGCGCGAAGGCGAGATCACCCGCCTGCTGCGCGCCGACCTGGACACCACCCACCGCACCGCCCTGCTGCGCGACGCCAAACACCCCCGCAAGAAGGTCGGCAACCACAAGCGCTTCCCGTTGCTAGGCGAGGCCTGGGACATCGTGCAGCGCCAACCCGTGGCGCCCGACGACGACCGCATCTTCCCCTTCAACTCCAAATCCGTGGGCACCGCCTTCACCCGCGCCTGCATCAAGCTGCAGATCCACGACCTGCACTTCCACGACCTGCGCCACGAAGGCACCAGCCGCCTGTTCGAGCAAGGCTACGACATCCCCGAAGTCGCAGCCGTCACCCTGCATGAATCCTGGAACGAGCTGAAACGCTACACGCAACTGCGGCCTGAGTCGCTGCATCGGGGTGAGGTGGGTGGGTAGCCCGCATGTGGCAGCGCTACCTGAACCAACGCAGGCGATCCATCACCCCACCACCTCAATCGAATCCAGTCGGATCGACCACTTGATGGTGGCTCCACTCTGCCCTGTCGCCGTCACCGCCAAGCATCCGTCCGTGGTGTCAGCGGTCAGGCCGATGGTCCATGCCGATGCCCCGGGGTCCGCGTCCACCGGCGTCACCGTGGCGGTACCGACGATGGCAGTAGCTGCGGCGTTGGCGCCACGCTTGATAGTAACCGCAAGGTCCCATGACTTTGTGTCTCCGTTGGAAGCGCGGCGGGCGATTGCGTGGCCTTTCAGCCTGTAGGCGCCGTTGTCGGGCAGCGTGACCTGGTTGGTTGTGGACGGGGGCCCTGAAGATGTAGTCGTGGCACGGGTTGCACTCGAATCTGAAGTGACAACGCCGAGGGTGTATCCACCCTTTTGGAAGTCTCCACTCCCCCACATACTGGCCGATGCAAACACGTCCGCGCCCCAGACGCCGCGGTCCGAGGCGCCATTCCCGCCACCTCGTGAATAGCGGCCGCTCAAACTGACCTGATTTCCGCCGGTGATTGCGGCGTACTGCTCGGAGATATTCCCAGTAACGCCGCCGGAAATTACAGACCCCTGGCCGGTGATTGAGTTGCTACTTCCGCCACCTATGGCGGTATTCGAGTCACTTGAAGTGTTGCGGCTTCCGCCTGCAATTACAGAGCAATCACCAGCGGTGATTCGGCAGTACAATCCTCCGCCGACAACGGCATACGGAGCACCACTCCTGTTGCCGTACCCGCCGCCGAGGGACGAATTGTATCCCGACGCGACGTCATTCGCGTTATCACGCTGCATTTGCCAGTCAACTGCATAGGTTCCGCGCTTGTCGCCGCCAGTCGCCGATGCGGTCGGAAGCTGCGCCATGAGTGCGCCAGACCCTTTCGGCTGAATGACAGCATCGACATTTGTGCTTGCTGAGGCGGCAAGCATTCGAGCGGCGTGGGCGGTGTTGTTCGGGCTGGAGGTGTTGGTGCTTGGAGTCCAGCCGGTGATCGAAGCAGCGCCGATAGGCTGACCGTTGGCCCGCTCATAGGCAATGACGCGCCAGTTCGAGCCGCCCTCACACACCGCAATGCAGCAGTCATTCGCAGCCGTGGTGATGTTCGCGCCGGCTGGCAGTATCAGACTCGCAGCATTGTGGGTAAGCGTACCCGCACCGCCGAACCGGATGTACCTGATCTGACCGGCAGTCCCCGTGCCGAAGCTCGTGACCGTCGTGGTGCCAGTCAGGTGGACGAAGTTGCCTGTTGCCACGCCGATGGGCGTGGTGGCAGCTCGCGCAATGTCCGTGCCCTTGCCGAAGTCCATGACGGGGGCGGACAGTGCCTTGGTCGCGGGGTCGAACCTGAACGCCGAATCCCCGCCAAATGCTCCGGCGTCGTTGTACTGCACCTGTCCAGACGACCCGCCGGGTGAGCCACCACCGCCAGAAGGCGCAGTTGGCTCCCACTTGCCTGCCGAGCTGTTCCAGGTCAGCGCATGTCCGTCCGTAGGAGCGCTGGCGTCCACGTCGGACAGGTAATCAAGTGCCAGCGACACCGCGCCGGTCTGGCCGTTGACGGAATCGACGCCGCCTCCGGACTCTGGCTGCTGCACCGTCACCACCACCGGGTCACCATCTCCGAAACTCCCCGCGCTTCCGGTCAGCGTGACAGCAAGTTTCACGTACCCACTGCTGTAGGTGACCGACGTGATCGACCACCATTGCCACACGTCGAGGTCATCCGGATTGTGCAGATACAGGTGGGCACCAACATCCAGCGTCGGCCACAGAGCGCTGTGATCCTCGCTGTCATCGTCCACGTCGCTCATGAAAAGATTGGTGGCGCTGGCCTGGGTCGCATGGTCCCAGCGCAGCTTGGCGGAACCCGGATCGGCGTCTGCCGTGGAGGCCGTGTCGGCAGCATAGGCCGCCAGCGACAGCGCAATGCCTCCACGCGGCAGCATGCCAAGGTGGGAGAGCGGCAGGCGCGCGTTTGTGGATTGCCCAGTCACAATCGCCGTCATCCACCAGGGGAGAAGCGGGCCGGGACGATCAAGGGATGGAATCTTTGCCATGTGTTACCCCATCAGAAGGATGATGCTGTTGTTTTGCTGCTGCAGCGCCGAACCGGACTGCAACTCCCACGGAACGCCAGGCGTCACCGTGTAATCGAACTCGCGCACATGGCGCTGCCAACTGCCAAGCCCGTCGCGCTCGCTTTCAAGTTCTACGCGGGCGCGACCATCGGCGGTGTAGGTGTAGGCCGCAGACGTACCGGAAATGCCTGACTCGCTGTGCTGTAGCACGCCATCCAGGTACCAAGAGACTGCATATGTTGTGCCGGCCTCTGGCCCGATGCCGGCCACGCCGTGGTCAATCAGCTGGTCGGCCTGCTGCAGCCGATCTCGATGGACCCACCCGAGGGTGAGCAACCCACTCAAGTAAGCCGGCGCCGGGCTCCCGTTAACCAACACCCCACCAGGAGGATAGGGGCGCGCTTGCCGGTGATCGAACGTGACGACGATATTGGCCGCCGCCGAGACCGGCAGTTGCTGGCTACCTGTGTTGGTCAGAAGCCGGACATCAACAACCTCGCCCTCTGCGTACTCCGTCGCATCCCCGGCAAACTCATCGTCATAGAACCAGATCCGCTCGCCGGCGCTGTGCGGAACCGGCACGGTGTCTGCACAGCCGCGCCCAAGCAACAGCGGGGCCACGCCATCGACCCGGCAGATTTCACCGCCCCACAGTGCGGCCTGCCCAATACGCACGCGATCCATCCCGACGGCGTCTGTCAGCGTGAATGGTCCGCCTTCCAGCCCGGCCACTTCTACCACGCGCCCAGTCGGGCACCAGCTCCCGTTTCCGGACCGCGTGAACTCACCACCCGCTTCGCGGACCACCATCGTGAAATCGCGGCTGTTTGCCGGATCCTTGGCCGCCGCCATCAAATAGCCGGCGCCAGACGGAAGGAAGCTCAGATCCGCTCGCGTCATCCGCTGTGCCAGCTCGACGTAAGGCGCCTCGAAGGCCACTTGTGCATCAATCGCCAGCGGCGTCTGCGATGGCCGCGTATCCACACCTGTTTCGACTTCCACGTAGGTGGTGGCGGGCAGGCTGTAGATGTCCTGGGACGCCTTGAGGGTGATGGCGCCACTGCGCAGGGTTCCCGCGCCCACCTCACCCACCAGGCACACCATGTCAGCGATCCCCCGCTTGACGGATTGCAGGCGGAAGTACTGGTTGGGCCTCCAGCCGAACGTGTGCCGGGTGGTCGCAAGCTCAAATGCGCGAGTTGGCGTCGACCGCGCACGCAGTTCCATCTCGGCCTTGCGAAGCGCCAAGCTTGCCGTGGGGATTTCCGGGCATTCCACAACCATGTGGTTCTCGCCAAAGCGCCGTATCAGGCCCAAGGCCCTGACGGCTGGCGTGACCATCTCCTCTTTGCGCTCGGGGTCGAAGTACTTGACTGCCACGCTGTTGACCGCGCCATCGAGCGTGGATGGCTTCTCGTTGAAGCTGAGGATGTCATCGTCGGTGAGCACCGGCAGAGCGTCTTTGTCGTAGTCACCGCGCGCCAGGTCCAGATACCACTGCCCATCTGAAAGGCTTCGGCTAAAACTTCCACCGATCAGACGTGCAATTCTCTCAATAAACTCATTCGGCGACTCTTTCGAGGGATCGATGCTTGTGCACACACCGAAGCCCTCAGCATATAGTAGATCGGCAGCACTACGAATGCTCTGATCGTTGATGCTTCCTCTCGAACTCCGCCCGTGCTCGCCATCGGTGTGAACGTAGTAGATTGCGTGAGCAGGGTTAATCGCCAAGCAGCTGTCACCCACCGAAGATCTACGCACCTCAATGTGCCGGTCAACCGTAACTGCCGCCGCTGCGAAGTACCCACCACCGGAAGGCCACTGTGAGCAGCTGTGGTTGACTTCCCACTCGCCAGGATCAAACGGTGGGCTGGCATCACCATCCCATACCCCAGGGAGGAGCCTGTAGAACCCAGGGCGGATATACCCGCCGTCGTCTGGGAATGGCAGCATGTCAAGACCAAGACCCGTCCAGTACTTCCGGTCCAAGCCGGGGGACATGCCAAGCCATGCTAGGTTCGTGCACAGCCTATTCCCGAGGCCATCATCCCCGGCAACAGATACCCACCCAAGTTGAGCCATTGAGTGCCGGTTGAAATGCAAGACCAAGGACGGGGAATCCCCAGGCGAAATATCGAACACTCTATTGATCTTCCACCCGTCGAATGACCAGCCGATCTGGGATGAAAAGTCTTCCTCCACCACTCCGTCTACGAAAGAATCTGATATTGCCTCGGCAAGCGACGTTCTCCATAGCCCATGATCACCGGCAATCGACCATCGTCGATACTCATGCACGTTCTGCTCGTTCCTCGGGTCGTTCCCATCTACCCATGGCGACAGAACGACAGACCTCCCTTGCATCAGGATCTCCGCCTTCTCCGGATACCAGCACCCCGGCTCGTCCCAGCCTTCCTTGATCTTCCGGATCTTGTGGCTCGCCTTTTGCGGGTACGGGCTCATGGCGCCATAGCGGCCGCCCTTGAAGGCCACGGTGGCCATGCCACGCCAGGCCACCGTTTGCGGGCCGAAGGCGGACACCAGGTAGGTGTTCGGCTCCTGGTCGGCGGTGCCGAACATCACATCGACGTCGCCGACGATTCCGCCCTGGTCCTTCTCGCCGCCGAACAGGTTGGGGGCGTTGATGCTGATGGTGCCGCTGGAGGTCAACTCACCCGACCATGCGGTGCGGTCGCCGCCGCGGAACTCCAGATAGGCGTCGATGGGGCCTCGCCCCAGCCCAGAGTGGAACGCGGGCCGGTAGTGGAAGCCGACGGTCGTGCCGCTACCCTTGCCCATCGATCGCCCCCGCTTCGCACTTGCGTGCCCAGGCCACCAGCGCCAGCGCCAGGCCATCGCCGGTTTCTTCCAGGCGCTCGGCCTCGATGCCGTCGCGCACAAACGCTTTCCAGTCCAGCCCGTGGCGCTGGAAGAACGCACGCGCTCCGCTGCGGCAGAAGCCGGGGCGGCGCGTGTAGCCGGGGATCGTGAACAGGTGCCGCAGCGTGACGATCACTTCTTGCCTCCCTTCGAGCGGATCCTGTCCGTGCCCATCATCTTCCACGCCAGGATGAACTCGTCCTCCACCCACACCGTGCCGAAGTGGTCTTTCACCGCCTGGCCGTCCTGCGTGCTGGGGGCCTTGCCGGCCTGCGGCTTCTGCTCCTCCACCTTGGGGCGCATGGCGTAGCTGATGATGGCGCTCACGATGGCGATGATCAGCTGCACCACCCACCAGTAGATGGCCTTGGCTGGCTCGCCTGGCGACGGCGGTACCAGGGCGGCCATGGCCATGCGGATCAGCTGGATGATCACCACAAGCGCGGCGAAGGCCAGCACGCCCATCTGCGCCTGGGCCCCGGCGGGCGTGTCCAGCCACCAGTAGCGCAGGCGCCAGGACCAGACGTAGTGCAGGTGGCGGGCGCGCGTGATCAGCCCCATGACATCGACACTCCATCCAGCGGGTTCTTGACCGGCTTGTAGATTGCACCGCCGTAGTGCAGCTCGGGGTCCGGCCGCAGGGCTGCGCAGGCGGCCCAGTTGCCGGCACAGCCGGGCAGCGCCGACACCTCGCGCCCCGCCTGCAGCCCGGCGCCGGAATACAGCACGTCCACGGTGTCGCCGTCGTGGCCCATGATCGGGCGCTCTTCCACCACGCCATCGTCCCGGGTCCAGTAGATCGTGCCGCCGCGCAGGCTGAACGCGGAGCCGGCAAACTCGGCCACCTCCACCGCCAGGCCCGTCACCGAGGTGATCTCGCCCTCCACCCGCACGGTCTCCGGGTCCAGATTGCAGCCGCGGATGCCGGTGGAGTAAACCGTTTTCCAGCAGGCGCGCTGGAACTTGGCGCCCTGATTGCGCGCCTCGCCGCCGTGGCCCGGATCGCAGCTGAGGGTGACGCCGGTATCGGTGAACTCCGGCCCCACCACCTCGCCCATCCACTGCACCACCGGCGGATCGGTGTCGCCGTAGTGGGTGGCCAGGCAGGTGACGGTGACCGGGTCGCTGGGGATGTACGGCCGCCACACGTCGCCCAGCGACTGCGTGGGCGGAAACTCGGTGGCCGCCGGGTTGAGCACGTAGGGGAACGTGATCTTGATGGTGTCCTTGGCGCGCTCAGCGGTCTGCTCGATCTCGGTGCGGGCGATGTTGGCGGCCAGGTAGGTGTTGGAACCCACCACCACATCGCGGTCGCCGCCGGCAAACCGCCAGATCAGGCCCTGCCGCTTGAAAATGAACAGGTGGACCGGGCGACCGCTGAAGCGGCTGCGCTCCAGCAGGTCAAAGCTCATGGTCGAGCTCCCTCCAGGTCAGTTCGCACTGCATGGCGGTGCGGTCGACGTAGCGCAGCAAGTTGGTGTCGCTGTCCTGCACGCTCAGGGTGAGGAAGCTGACCATCTGCACCTGGGCGGCGGTGAAGGCCGGCAGGGCGGCGCCCAGGGTGATCCTGTCCACGGAGTCCGACTGTGCGGTCACGGCACTGATGCGCCGGTACAGGACGGTGCCGTCGGCCAGGGCGATGCGCAGGTCGCGGTGGTTGGGCTCGATGGGTCGGCCCGACAGCAGGGGGCCGGCCACGTCCAAGGTGGTGGCGCTGGCGGACACGTTGGCCACCACGCGCAGGTCGTGCGCCCAGCTGGGCACCCAGGCCGGCGACCAGCGCCCGGCCAGGGCGAACAGGGCGGCGCGGAATGCGGCCACCTCGGCGGCGGTGGTGGCGGCGTGCTGCATGGTGGTGCGGCCCATGGCCACGCCGGCCAGATCGGCGACGAACACCGGGCCCACCTCGATGTCGGACTGGTGGATCTGCCGCTCGGGCACCCACAGCGGGTCGGCGGTCCACACGGGCGGGAAGCCGTCGAACACCGGGTAGCCGCGATAGGTGGTGGCTGGCGGCACCGGGTCGGTGTCCAGCGGCTCGTCCAGGCGGAAGCGGATGGGCACCAGGGCCGTGTCATCGGAGGTGAATCGGCCCACCTGCGGGGTCTCGGCCAGGTGGGCGCGGCGCACGGGCACCACTTCGGTGCCGGCTGGCCAGTCGAAGGTCAGGCCATCGGCCAGGGTGATCGCGCTGGCGGCCACGGCGGCGACCTCGCACAGCTCGTGGCGGCGGGCATCGGGCCCGAGTACCAGGGCATGGCCGCCCACCACGAACCGCCGCGCACCGGCGCCCGTGACGGCCAGCACGGTGTCTGTGGCGGCCGCGGCGGTGTCCAGGGCAGCCGCATCGATGGACACCGGCGCCCACCAGCTGGCGGCGCCGTGGGCGCGCAGCAGCACTTCCATCCAGCGGCGGCGGGCGCCAGATTCCAGCGCGGAGAACGCCAGGAACGTGCGCGGCGACTGCCGCAGCCGGCGGTGCTGGGTGCCGCCGGTCGGCGCCTGCATGACGTCGGTCAGCCAGGCCACCTCCTCGGTGTAGTCGCCGCCTCGGTCCAGCGTCCAGGGCACCGGGTCAGCCATTGAGCGCGCCCCGGTTGCGGCGGGCATGGTTGACGATGACCTTCTCGCCGGCGGCGCCGGACATGGCGTTGGCCAGCTCGTCCTCGCTGAACACGATGATGTTGCGGATGGGGGCGGCGGCGTTGCCGCCGTTGCGGGCGGCGTCGAGCTGGGCGGCCAGGGCGGTTTCCTGCTGGCGGGTGCGGATGACCTCGCCGCGCTGCAGGATGGCGGGCACCTCGTTGCTCATCAGGCCGGCCACGCCGCCGCCGTGGTAGCGCGGGGCCATGGCGAACACGCCCGGGTCGATGCCGTTGCGGAACATGCGCAGGGAGCCGGCCACGCCGCCACCGTGGGCGGCGCCGAAGGCGCGGCCGATAGCCTTGACCGCGTTGAGCGCCAGCTGCTGGGCGATCATCTGGGCCACGCCCTTGAGGAAGTTGCTCACCATGTCCTTAAAGGCGTCCTTGAAGGACTTGGCGCCGTCTATCAGGTCGTTGAAGAAGCCGCCCAGTGCGTTGGCGCCGATGTCCTCGATCTCGCCCTTCCACGTCTGCTGGCGGGTGGATACTTCGGCGATGGCCTGGTCGATCTGGGCCAGGCCTTCCACGGCGCCGGCCACCGCATCGCCGTCGCCCTTCATGTCGTCCAGGTAGGCCTGCTGTTCGGCGCGCAGGGCGCGCAGCTTGACCAGGGCCTCATCGCGCAGGGCGTTGAGCTGGCGCTCGCCCTCGCCGGCCCCCAGCATGCCGGCGCCCACCTGGGCGCTGATGGAGCCCTCTTGGGTGGACAGGCTGCTGGTGATGGAGGACAGGCGGCTGCCGAAGCCCTCCGCCTTCTTGCGGTTCAGTTCGTCCTGCGCCTTGATCTGGTCGCGGGCGTTGTCGATGGCCACCTGGGCGCGGTCGCGCTCCAGGATGGCGATGCGCTCTTCGATGTCGCGGCGGCGGCTGGCGGACTCGGCCAGGGCCAGCTCCGAGCGCAGCTCCTGCAGCTGCAGGTCGATGACCTGTTCCTGCAGGGCGGTGCGCTGGGCGTAGTAGTCGGCGGCCGACATGGCGCCATCGTCGAAGGCCTGGGTGATGGCGCGCAGGGCGCGCTCGCTCTCATCGCGGGCCAGGGTGGTGCTCTCGGCCAGCTGCTCTACCTTCTTCTGGGTGGCACCCTTGGCGGACCCCTTGCCCCCGCCCTTCCCGCCGCTGCCGGTGGCCATGCCTTCCAGCAGGTTGTCGATGCTGACCGCAGCGGTGGCGGCGCCGGTGTTGGCGGCGGCGGCGGCCGCAGCAGCAGCGGCCCCTTCCTTCAGCTCGATGCCCAGCTTGAGCTTGGCGTTTTCCTTGTCCAGTTCGCCCTGCAACCGGGCGATCACCTTGGCAGGGTCGCCGCTGGCGTAATCGCCCAGGGTCAGCTCGCTGCCCAGCGTGCCGATGTACTGCGGCAGGCCGCGCAGGCCCTTGTCTTGCAGTGCCTGCACGCCGGACAGGGTCTTCTTGAGCCGCTCGATGCGCGCCTCGACGCGCACGGTGTCCTCGGCCATCGGCCCCGCCACCCGAGCGGCCACGGACTCGGCCAGGAACTTGGTGACGTTGGCGGTGGTGGACATGAACCGCATCAGGGCGCCGACGGCGGTGGCGATGCCGCCGACGAAGGTATTGAAGCCGCTCATGACCTCCGGCGATTCCAACATGCGCGCCAGCTCCAGGATGCTGGTGGCCAGGTCGTTGGAGGCGCCGGTGGCGTTGTCGGTGTCACCCACCATGGCCAGCAGGGCGTTGCGCACCTGCTGGGTGGCGCTGCTCACGGTGACGGGCAGCTTGTCGAAATCCTGCTGGATGTCGCCGGACGCCTTGAGCATGGCCTCGGCAAACTCACGCGAGGACACCTTGCCCTCATTGACGTACTGGCGCACCTGGCCGAAGGAAATGCCGAAGTGGTCGGCCAGCGCCTGCACGATGCGCGGCGAGGTCTCGATGATGCTGTTGAACTCTTCGGCGCGCAGGGTACCACCGGCCAGTGCCTGCTGGATCTGGCGCAGGCCGTTGCTGGCATCCTGGGCCGATGCGCCCGACACTCTGAACGACTGGGTGATGACGTCTGTCAGGGCAAGAACGCCCTGCTGGGACATGCCCGTGGTCTGCGCCAGGGATGCGTACAGGCTGACGATGGTGCCCAGCTCGGCCGAGGACCGCTGGGCGATCTGGTAGGTGCCGCGCTGCGCGGCGGCGAACTCCTGCTGGGACTTGGTGGCCAGCCGCAGCCGGCCGGCCAGGTTGGCGGCTTCATCGGCCTGGTCGGTATACCAGCGCACGGCGCGCAGGGCGGCGTAGACGCTGAGCACACCAGCCAGCTGGGTGCGGATGCTGCCCAGCGAGGCCTTCCAGCGGGCGGTATCCGGCGCCGATCGCTCGCCCTCGCGCTTGAGCTTGGCCATGTCGCCGCGCAGGACGGCCAGGCCTTGCTTGATGTCGGCCAGATCGGCCGACACCCGTACCCGCAAGTTTGCGCCGCTGGTGCTCATCAGAGGTACTTCTCCAAGGTCTTCACGTACCGCCCGAAATCGCCTTCGCTGTACTGCGCCGCCCGCAGGTTGATGGCCTCATCCCGCTGCCGGCGCAGGTCGGCCCGGGTGACTGCGGCGCCAAACCAGCGCACCTGGGCCAGGGTGTAGCCCTTGACCTCGCTCAGGGCGTGCCCGTGGGCGAGGAGCTGCTGGATGGCATCGGACCAGCCCCAGCTGCCGACGGCCGCAGCGTCGCCAGCACTGGCACGACCTGGTGGGTAAAAAAATCGCGGTTGACCTGGAACACCGCCGACACCAGCGACAGGAACTCGGCCGGGTTGCCGGCTTCCAGCCATTCCACCGGGCGGCCGGTGACCAGGGCGACGGCCTCGATGGCGGCCTCGCCGTGGTCGCCCACCACATCCAGCAGCACGTCGATCAGGCCGGATTCGGCGGAGTCATCCAGCGCCGAATCCAGCAGGCCGGCGATGATGGGCTTGGCCAGCCTGGCAAATCGCGGCAGCTGGCCGACGGTGAGCGGCCGGATCTCCAGCCGCTCATCCCGGAACTGCACGACCGCTGGCTGGGGGTCCAGGGTGTCCAGATCGTCGGCCGACATCAGTCGACCACCGTGACCTGGAAGTACTTGGACAGGCCGGCACCCTTGGTGGTGTCGGTCATCAGCGAGCCGCTCACCTCACCGGCGCCGTACTCCTCGCCGATCAGGCCCAGGGAGGCCAGCACGCCGCCGCTGATCTTGTGGGCGATCACGCGCACCGGCTTGCCGCTGCGGGCCTCGTTGAGGCCGGCGAACACCAGGGTGTACTGCTTGGCCGAGGCCACTAAGGCCTCGGTGACGCTGTGCGCGGCGTAGGTGTAGTCCACCTCGAAGTTGGGCGCGCCCAGGGTCGGGGCCGGGATGGTGGAGGTGGACGGGATGTACAGGCCGCCATTGGTCAGCACGTAGTCGGTGCCGGCGGTGTAGGCCGTGCCGCCGCCTACCGGCTCCACCGAGGTGACGGTGGCGGCGATCTTGGCCAGCGCCACCCAGCCGCCCTTGTAGCCCACCACCGCTTCGGCGGTGGCGGTGCCGGCGACCACCGGGGTGGAAGTGCCGCGGGTGAAGCGGGCGAAGTTCTCCGCGTCGAAGTCGTGGAAGGTGAGGTTGAACTGCACATCGCTCACGCGATCGATGCGGTTGCGGATGCCGCCGCCGGGGTTGGTGTGGTCCGGCAGGGACAGGGTATTGGACTGCGGGGCGAAGTTGAGCACCGAGCAGTTGCCGATGGGGGCGAACGCGGCGGCGGCGCCGAACTCCTTGATGTAGATCTGGCCGCTGCCCACGTAGCTGTAGTCTTGCTTTTCCATGGTGGAAGTCCTCGTTTATGCCGCTGGGCGGCGGATAGGGATGTGGCTGGTGTAGGTGACCGCGACGCCGACCCAGCCGGCCGCGATCTGGCCAGCCAGGGATTCGGCGCCCTGGTAGCGCGGAAACTCGTAGCCCTTGGGGTACAGGGTCTGCTGGGCTTCCATGGCCCGCTCGATGTCGTCCAGGAGTTCGTCCAGGTGCTCCTGCGCGTCGTCCATGTCGGCGGGCACCTTGGCCACCACGCGGAACGTGGTGAGGCGGTGGGTGCGCAGCAAGGCCACGTCGCTGGCGCGGGCCTGGGAGGTCCACACCGCGGTGACGAACTGCTCGGCTTCGTCTTCCTTTTCCGGCGTGGGCTCCAGGGTGACGGCCAGGCCGGCATCGGTGTGGAAGCCGTTGGCCTTCTGGATGCGCTTGAGCGCAGTCTCCACGGCCCCCAGCAGCTGGCTGCGAGCGCCGCTCATGCGCGCACCGACCAGCGGCTGAGCGAGTCATCGCCGCCAATGTGCTGGGCCAGGGTGTAGGTCTGGCCGCCCACGGTCACGGTGGCGCGGGTCGCCGGTTCCACTTGCTGGCGCCGGAACGTGAGCACCACGGCGTGGAAGGCGATGGGCGCGCCGTCTTCGCCGAACTGCTCCACGTTGACATCCTTGAGCACCTGCACGGTGACCGCCGACCCAGGGCCGCCCGGCGGCGGGGTGTAGGTGGCATCGAGCGTGCCGACCACGGCGGCGAACGCGCCGTAGAAGGCCCGGTCGAACGCCTGCATCCAGCTGGCCTCGCTCATGGCCGCCCCCGGTACTTGGAGGTCTGCAAGGCCTTGGCCAGCTCGCGGTTGAAGTGGAACGGCATCAGCTTGTCCCACTGGCGCTGTGCCAGGCCGAAGATATCGAAGCGCTTCTGGTAGCGGGGCTGGCGCACGAACACGAAGATGCTGCGCACCGCGCTGCCGTAGCCGGTGGTGATGCGCTCGTAGATGCCCGGGCGCAGGCGGCCATGCCGGGCCCGGATGGCGAAGAACTCCCCGCCCCGGGTACCGCGCTTGGCAGCGCGCTTGCGGCGGCGGCCGCGGCTGGCGGCGGTCTCGTTCTGGTATTTGTCGTTGCGGGCATCCAGCTGCGAGAGCACCTGGTTGACGGTGCTGGCGCGCACGTTGCCGTGGGCGTCCAGATCCGCGCCCTTGCCGGCCACCGCAAACATGCCAGCCGGCAGCGCGCCACGGGCCGCCAGCAAGCGCTCCATCGGCTTGCGGGTGCGGGCGCCACCCTCGACCTGGTGCAGCAGGTACTTTGCCGGCGGGGTCCCGCCGGTGGCCTCATCGCGCAGGAAGATGGTGGCGTACAGGCGTTGCTTGGTGGCCTTGGTGTACTGGGCGGCATTGATGGTCATCGCCCGCGGGCGATCGAACACGCGGGCGGCAGTGCGCGCCCACACCTGGCGGATCTCGAAGGCGGTGGCGTTGACCGCCTGGACGATGGCGAACGGCAGGTTCTTGCGCTCCAGCTCGGTGAACTGGCGGGACAGCACGTTGTCGGCGTCGACGTCGATCTTGACCAGGCTCATGGCGCGCCTCCGGCCCGATCGGCCAGGATCACGGCTTGGCAGGCGCGGAGCTGGTCGTCGGCGTCGCGTCCGACTCGAACAATTCGGCCCGCAGCCTCGTCTCGAAGTTGGGCGAGCGCATCACGTTCGAGGGTGGCGGCGGCGGCGTCGGACAAACGCTGGGTTTCACAGCCAGCCCATTCCTTGCGCAGCTGGAGGTTGCCAGCGCGCAGGTCAGCAGCAACAGCAGCAGGGACGGTTTCGGCTTCACGGCGGTCCTCTTCATGTTGGGTGCCGATGTCGGCCAGGGCCCGGGCCTTGGCGCGCTCGGAGTCGATGGCTTCGACCAGGGTGTCGTTGACCAGTTCGGCCAGCTCCAGGTCGGCGCGGAGCTTCTTGATGTCGGCGCTGCGGTCGCGCCATTCCCAGCCGACCCAGAAGGTGGCGAAGGTCCACAGGGCGAGGGAGGTGATGGCGATCAGGATGCGGTTCATGGCACCACGCCCTCCATGCACGCCTTCCTCTCGGCCTCGCGGCGATTCTTCAGCCCTTGAACGAACCGCATCTCAGGCTTCCCGTTCGGCAGCTTGCGGCCGGTCTTGACGTAGCTCCAGATCGGCCGGTCCGCGTCATCCAGCGCCAGCCGGCGGCACCCCAGCGCCCACTGCTCTGCATTCCATGCGCGCATGGCGCCGCTGCCGCAGGTGGACGGCGCACCGAAGTTCCAGGCATGGGACGTGGCCATGTCGAACACCGGCTGCGGCGGGGTGACCTTGAAGCAGCGCAGCAGCTGCGCCTGCACTTTCGCCACCGCCTTGCCCATCTCGGCTTCGCACTTTGCTGCCGGCCACTTCTCCCCAACGATGATCGGGGTGTCCGTGATGTGCCTGGTCAGACCGCCGCACGCGGTGGGCAGGCCGCCGGCCAGCTTGTCGGCGTAGACCACGGTGTCCTTGAACTGCGGGCTGCCGTTCTCCCAGCCGTTGATGAAGGCCAGCAGGCCGGCGGTGGCCAGCACCAGGCCTGCCCCGACGCCACCGACAACGGCCTTGGTGCCGACCTCAGCCACGGCGGCGCACCCTCGCCCACAGCCGGCGCAGGTCATCAGCCCGCTTGTCCCACCACTCCAGCCACATGCCCCAGTTCTTGACGACGTTGGTCATCAGCAGGGAGAGCGTGTAGACGATCGTCAGCCACACCAGGATGGTGTGCGGACTGATGGCGCCGACGCCGCTGGCGAAGGCCACCGCTGCGGGCGGGGCGATCTTGGCCCCGGCGGTCAGCAGGTCGGTGGTGATCTGGTCTTTCACCGGTGGTCCCTTGAGTGCTCTGGCCATGGTCACGGCCTCGGAATTGCCGGCCGCCGCCGGCACCACGCGGAGTGGCGACGGCGGCGGGGCGGTTACGGTCAGGCCTGCAGGGCGGCCACGCCGGGCGTGAGCTTGGCGACCACCGAGGTGGCGCCATTGCCCGCGGCCGCCATGGCCACGCCGAAGTTGTTGAGGTCGCCGGTGGCCGCCGATGCGACGATCACCTGGGAGGCGCTCACGTCCCAGATCAGCTTTGCGCCCTGGGCCACGACGGCCGTGGACAGCTTGGGCAGGACGAAGGCGGTGCCGTCGATGATCGCGGCGCCAGACTCGCCGCTGGCCAACGTGGCGACGGGGACCGCAAGGACGGTGCCGGCGATCACCGGCACGCCGGCGGTGGCCGGACCGGTGATGGTGATGGTGTTGCCATCGGAGAAAGCGTTGTTCATGGTCTTGGCTCCAGGGAAGTAGGCAGGTCAGGGCGCGGCGTGGCCGCGCCCTGCGGCGATCAGGCGCCGGCGTTCTTGAACAGGCCGCGCCAGTCGATGGCCTTGGCACCGAACACGTGGCGGCACTTCACCGCCAGGCCATCCACTTCGAATCCGTTGCGCGTCTCGGTGAAGACGCCATCGTGGCCTTCGAGGTAGGCGTACTCGATCGTGTCGATCGTGTTCGGCTCGGCCGAGGCGAACCAGGCGGTGGTGCTGGCATCTTCCAGGCGCGGCTCGCTGATCGGGATGAGCGACGGGCCGAACACGTTCTGGTCCACGCCCTTGCTGGCCACGAAGTTGGCGCTGGTGATCTTGAGCGCGGCCTCTTCCAGCGACGGCGGCACCACCAGGTAGCGCGGGCGCACGGTGATGTAGCGGCCCTCGATGCCCTTCTGCAGGGTCATCAGCTTGCGCATCTCGGCAATGGGGTTGGCCACGGCCGGGTTGAGCGCGGCAGACAGGGCGGTGGGCGTGCCCAGGTTGCCGTGGCTGGCGTGGAACAGGGCTTTGCCGTCGGCCATGTTCGGGTTGCCGGTGAGGATGGCGTAGACGATGTCCGACTCCAGCTCCGCGGCGCTGGCGCCGAAGGCCTGCGGGATGCGGGTGAGCGCGTCCAGGTCATCGTTGATGATCGTTTCCCAGGTGATGTGGACGATCCGGCCGTACTTCTGGACGGCGTACTTCTCGGCGCCGTCGCCGATGGAGCCGTACTCGTACTCGGCACCTTCCAGGACGCGCTTGAGGTCCGGGGCGCCGCCGATCTGGGTGCGGCTGACCTGCTTGAAGTCCGGCAGGGTGGCCTGGCGCGAGAACGGGACGAAGGTGCGGGCGGCGGCGGAGTAGCCGGCGCGCAGGGTCTTGGTGATGACGTTCTCGAGGATGTTCGGGAAGTCGGTGGTGGACTGCAGCGCCAGCACGGCGATCTGCTGCTTGCTCATGCCGCGGGTGCGCTGGCCGGCACGCTCGGCACAGTCGCGGGCCAGGTCCACCAGGTCGAAGCCGCGGAACTGGTTGGCCGGTTCGTCCATCTTGTGGGCGCCCGGGTTGGACCGGTGCAGGACGGCGGTGATGGCGCCGCCGCGGTAGGTGGCGGTTTCGTCCAGGTTGCCGGCATCCACGCGCGAGCCGGTGGCGGTCGGCGTGGTATTGGCGCCCAGGAACGCCAGCAGCTTCTGGCCGGCGGCCTCGACGGTCAGGTCGGTGTCGTCTTCGCACTCGCGCTGCAGGGTGGCCAGGGCGGCCTGGTCAAGGTCGGCGCGGGTGGCGAACGGCGAGAACGCCGCGCGGATGGCGTCACGGCGCTGCGCCAGCGCCTTCTTCTGTTCCGGGGTGAGCATGGTGGTATCTCCAGAGGGATTACCGGCATCCGCCGGCGGGGTGGACGCGGCCGGAGAGGCCGGCGGATTCAGGTCGGCCAGGGCATCGGCCAGGGCGGCACGCACCGCACTGGCATCGACGGTGACCTTGATGGTTTGGGGCTGGGCGGCGGGCGCGGCGGTGGGCGCGGCGGACGCGGTCGCGGCCCGCGGCGCCCCGCGCAATGCGGCGGTGACTACCAGGCCGGCGTACTTGGCCGGGGCGCCGCGGGCGCTGATGCGGGCCAGCAGCTCGTTGGCGTAGGCGCGGGCGTTTTCGTCGGGGGTGTCGTTGCCGCCGTCGCCTTCGTCAACGGCATCGGCAAAGCCCTCGGCAACGGCTTCCTCGCCGGTGTAGTAGTGGTCCTCGCCATCCTTTAGCAGCGCCAGGATGTCGTCCTTGCCCTTGCCGGACTTCTTGACGTAGGCATCGGCCATGGATTCGCTGAACTTGTCCAGCACGTCGGCGTACTGGCGCATCTCCACCGCGTTGCCGTAGCAGCCGCCCCAGGGCGCATGGATCATCAGGATCGAGGTGGGCGGCATGGACACGGTGTCGCCGGCCATGGCGATCAGCGAGGCGCTGGACATGGCCACGCCGTCGATGGTCACCGCCTTGGTGGCCTTGTGCCGCTTGAGCGCGTTGTAGATGGCCAGGCCGTCGGCGACGCTGCCGCCATAGCTGTTGATGCGCACGTTGATGGTGGCCACGGTGGCGTCCAGGCCGTTGAGCTGCTCGGCCACGGATTGGGCGCTGACCGACTCGCCCCACCAGCTGTCGCCGATGTCGCCGTAGATCAGCAGCTCGTAGGTGTCGGCGGCGTCGGCGACCGGGCGCAGCTCCATGCGCGGCTCGATGTGCGGGCGGTCCTGCGGGGAACGCGGGCTGGCCTGCGGGCCGATGCACGCCGCGAGGGCGGCCGAGAACAATGCGGGTTTCATCAGTTCATGTCTCCGGTGGAGCGCACGACGCGGAAACGCGCCTGGCGCTGGCGCGTACGGCGCGGGTCGGTGTCCTCGTCCTCGTTGCCGGGCGGCGGGGCGATGGAAGTGGTGGCGCCGTCGAGCGGGATGCCAAGCTCATCGGCCAAGCGGCGCTCGCGGGCGATCTCCTCGAACTTGTCCTGGACGCGGCCGCCACGCTCTGCGATGACGGCGGTGCGGGATTCCACGCCAGCCTCGAACAGGCCCTTGATGCCGTTCGCTTCGCGCTGGGGGTCGATCCAGGGCATCTTCGGGCCGCGGAATACCGCCTGGGCCACGGTGGCCGGGTTGACGTGGGCCGGCACCTTGACCTGGCCGGAGGCGATGGCCAGCGTGACGAAGCGCTCCCACACCGGCTGCACGAAGCGCGCCACGAAGGTGGCGGTCATCATCCGGTAGCCGTCGTAGGCCTCGACCAGCTCCTGGCGCTGGGCGCTGTAGGTGCCGTCGTAGTCGCCGGACAGGCTGGAATAGCTCAGCCCCAGGCAGCGCGAGACGGCGCGCATCATGGCCGAGCGGAACTGCTCCAGCGCGGTGTTCGGGCGGTTGGCGTTGATCATCTCGATCTCTTCACCCGGCGCGGTGTCGGTGAAGATGGCGCCCGCCTCCAGGGTGAAGTCGCGGTCAACCGGGTTGCCGTTTTCGTCCACCTGCGGCGTCCAGTTCTCCGCGAGTTCCTTGTCGCGCTTGATGTACCAGGCCATCCGCGCGGCGATCCGCGCAGCGATGCGCTCGGACTCTTCGTAGTCCTTGATGTCGAGCAGGCGATCGATGGCCGGCGCGAACAGGCTGATGCCGCGCAGGCCGGACAGGCGGCGGCGCACCGCCACATGAAGCATCCGCTCGGCCGGCACTCGCTTGAGGTCGGCGCCGCCGTCGACGAAGGCGTAGCCATTGCCCGGGTGCTTCTTGTGGCACCAGTAAGCCAGCGGCTGGCCCCATTCGTTGCGCTCGATGCCGGCGCAAACGGTGGGCGTGTCGCGCTCGTAGTCGAGCGGCACCACGTCGGCCTCCAGCAGCTCCAACGACAACGGAACCTTGCTGGAGTGACGGATGAAGGTGCCATTGCCTTCCACGACCTGGGCAAACACCTCGCCGTCACGCAGCCAGGACCGGCAGGCCAGCTCCTGGGTCTGCACCCAGTTCAGCGTGCGGGTGACCTCCGGCAGGACGGACCACTCCCGCCACAGGTTGAGCAGCTGGCGGGCGAAATCGTCGTCGATGTCGTCGTAGTTGGCGCCAGAGGTGCCGTTGCGCGGGGTCGGCTCGATGCTGATGCCGGCCGGGCCGATGATGTTGCGGGTGAGGGTGGTCAGCGCACCATCGACCAGGTCGTAGTTGCGCTCCAGGTTGCGGACGGTGGCGCGGACGGTGGCGGCGTCGCGGGCGACCAGCTTCTCGCCGGTGCTGTTGTCGCGTGACTTCTTGCGGCGCTTGGTGCTGCGCCCGCCTTCGTACATGCCCAGCACCTGGCGGGCGAACATGCGCTTTGCGGCGTAGCGCGGCGCGAACAGGGCGATGCCGCGCTCGAGCACGTTTCCGCGAGGGGCCGGGGCGGCCTTCATCCGCCGAACACCGCTGTGCGGTAGCGCAGGCTGCCGCGGGCCGGGGCCTTGATCTGCTCTGCGGCCAGCTCGCTGCGGAGCTGGGCAATGGCCTTGCGGATTTCGGCCAGGTCGGCCAGGGTCACCTGGCGCTCATTGAGGCGCACGCTCTGGCCGGCGAGAACCTTGCTCTCGGCGGCCAGATAGAGGTCCAGTCGTTCTTGGGTGGTCGACATGGAGACCCAAGCTATACAAGGTCGAGTCCACAGTCAGGGATTTTCGTGGACTTTTTCACCCGGCCCGGCGCGGCTCGGAACTCCGCCCCGGATGGTGCTTGTAGGCCGCCGACCGGCTGATCCCGTGCTTGCGCATGATCTCCTGGAGGGACAGGCCGCGGCGCCAGTCCTCCACGACCTGACCGGCGTCCACCTTCGCCGCCGCACGGTAGGTCACGCGCAGGCCGGCCAGCACGTTGAGCTGGATGGTGCACAGGTTGTCGGCCAGCTGCAGCGCCTGATGGGCTGGCAGATCGCGGACGGCATTGAGGATCTGGCTATGGAACCCTTCGCGCAGTTGCTCCAGGTATTCGTCTGCTTTGGCGTCGTCGGCCACGGTCGGCTCCGTCAGGTAGGGTCGATGACCGCGCCACGGCGGCGCGGGCGGGAGGGGGTGCCACGGGGGTCCAATGCAATTGGGCCGGGTGGTGGCGCGTGGATTGGGGCGGCGGGATGGCCATGAGACACCGGCGGCGCCTTTCCGATCTGGGCCAGCAGTTGGGCTTCGCGGGCGTCCCACTGGGCCTTGGTCCAGCGGTTGAGGCGCAGCTCGGGGTGGAGCGCCGCTGAGTAGGCGTAGACCCAGGTATCCAGCGGCTCGTTGCGCGGGCCGCCGCGCTTCTTCTCGAAGCGGTTGCGGGTGGGGTTGTAGGTCTCGCTGACCAGGCCGCCGAAGTAGGCGTCATCGAGCTGGTCGGAGAAGCGGACGCGGCGGGCGTCGACGGGCTTGTCGGCATCGGCCGAGAGCCAGCTGTAGAGCATGTGCTTGATGCCGACGGTGCCGACCGGATAGGCCATGACGCCGCGCTTGTCGTACTGCCCGCGCCAGTTCACATCCTGCAGGCGGCCCTTTCCCAGGGCCGGCGCGTTGTTGGCGGTGGCGCCGAACCCGGCCATATGCCGGCGCAGTCCGCGGCGGCTGCGGACGAAGGCTTTTACCGCTTCGGTGCGGTGGCCGAGCATGTCCTGCAGGCTGGCGTCCACGCGCAGTTGGGCGCCATCTTCGCGGTCGATGGGGCGCAGTAGCAGATCGACAAGGGCGGTCCAGACGTCTTCATCGGCTGGGTCGCCGGGCAGCTCGACGTAGTCGATCGGCCAGCAGGTCATGCCGCGGCCCCAGCCGAGCAGGTGCACCGGCAGGCGGTTGTCCTGTGTGTCGATGCCGGCGGTGACGGCCAGCACCCAGCGCGGTACCGGGCGCAGCGGCACGGCCTCGGCGCGCTCGGCGATGATGTTGAACTTGACCGCGCGCATGGCCTGGTCCTCCCAGGGCTCGGCGAGTCGGTCGTTGACGAAGGTCTTGAGCTTGGCCGGGTCGGTCTGGGCGGCGCGCCACATGTGGACCAGGTCGATCCAGCGCGGCCCCAGGCCCATGGGGTAGTACAGGGCGTTGGCGTGGTAGCCGCGGATCTTCGATTCCGGGTTGGCCGGCACCCATCGGCCGGCGGCGATCAGGGCCGGCTTCTGGTGCTCGTTGATGACCACGCCGCACTCGCGGCAGGTGTACCAGCATTCGCGGGCGTCGGGGGTGTAGGTGAGGCCGGACCATTCGAACGGCTGCTCGTGGTTGCAGTCCGGGCAGCGCCAGCACCACCGGCGCTGGTCGCTTTGCTTCCACTTGGCCTCGATGCGGCTCACGCCGGCGATGCCGGGGGTGGAGATGTAGAGCCGCTTGTAGGTGGACTGGAACGCGGAGGTGCGCCCGTCGAGCATGTCCACCGGGTCGTCACCGCTGGACAGGTTGGCGGCAAACTCGTCCAGCTCATCGACGATGAGCGTGCGGACGCTGGTCGATTTGAGCCGGGCCGGGCTGCCGGCGTGCTGCAGGTAGAGCTGCCCGCCGTTGAACTCCTTGAACGTGCGCGTGTTGGCCGCATCGCGGCTGGCCTGGGAGCGCAGCGCGGCGGCCACGGCCGGGCTGTTCTCGATCATCGGGTTGAGCTTCTGGGCCACCCAGGTGTTCATGGTCACCTCGGCCGGCAGGCAGACCATGACCGGGCCGGGGTGCTCGCACATGGCGTACCCCAGGGCGTTGGAGCTGATCATGGTCTTGCCGAACTGGATCGGGAACATGCACGCCGCTTCGTGCACTGGGCTGCGGGCGGACATGCAGTCCATGGGCTCGACCAGCAGCGGGTTGCGGCGATTGCTCCAGCTGCCCGGCTCCGGGCTTTCCTCGCTCCCCAGGATGCGGTCGCGCTCGGCCCACTCGCTCACCCGCAGCGGCTTGCGCGGGGCGATGGACCGGGCCACGGCCTCGAACAGCTCGGCACGGGTGGCGGCCAGGGCGGTCATGCCGCCCTCCCGATGGCTCCGGCACGGCGCGCCAGATCGCCCAGGCGGGATTCGATGGCTTCGGTGAGGGTGACGCGGACGCGGCCTTCGTCATCGGTGGCGGCCAGCTCGGCCGCCACCTGGGAGGGCAGGTTTTCCAGGGCGCTGCGCAGCAGGGCCACCGCCTCGGCCACCACGGTCACCACGTCGGCACGGCGCAGCAGCTCGCCCAGTTCGGCCTGCTCATCACGCAGGGCCTTGCGGGCGTCGGCCTCGGCCTTGTCGGCCAGGGCCTTGGAGCGGCGCTTGCTGTGCGGGTCATCGCCGAACGGGGCCGGATCGTGCGCCTCGCCGCCGTGGCGGCCCGTGGCGGGCGGCGGAGTGGCGGTGGCGCCACCCGCCTCGCGCTGGGCCGCGTGGCGCGCCTGGACGCCCGCACGGGACGGATCGGAGGTGTCGGCGATCAGCTTGATCGACTCGGCCACCAGGACGCCCTTGCCGTCTGCGCTGAGCACCAGGCGCCCGGCCTTGCGCAGCTGGGTGACGTAGGACGGCGCCCGCATGATCCGCTGGGCGAACGCCTGGAAGCCCAGGACCTCCGGTGCGGAATCACCCACGACTGGCCTCCCCTTCCATTTTTTTCAGGTGTCTGGAGCTGGGAAGGGGCGCGGGCGCGCGTGATGCGTGGGTGTGCGGGATCGTGTGCGGGATCATGTGCGGGGTGCGCGAGGCGGACACCCGCGCCACGTAAGGCGTTGTGCGGGGTGTGCGGGATGTGCGGGGTGCGTCTACGTGCGCGCATGCACGCACGCACGCGGGGGCGGGACCGGTGTTAATGCGCGCGCCCGCGTGAGGGCGATAACCCCGCACATCCCGCACAAGCCTTGCGGCGTAAGGGTTTGAGCCCGCACATGATCCCGCACACGATCCCGCACATCCCGCACAGATTTTCATGGACTGCCCCCGAAATCGTCGGTGTCGCCTGGCTGGTTGCCGTTGATGTAGAAGCCCATGCCGGCGCGCATCTTCTCGATGGCCTCCCCCAGCCAGGTGCTGGCGGTCACCCCTTCCGGTGGACGGAACCCGAACAGCAGCACGCCGGCGGGCTGGACGATCCGGCCCATCCATCGGTATCGCTCCCGGTCGGTCTTCATTCCTCGGCGCCGCTTGATGGTGTCGATGAAGCGCTTCTGGGAGGCCGGCTTGACGCCGGTCCTTGCACACCAGTGCTGGTAGACCCGGAACCAGTCCATGGTCAGACCGGGCTGATTCTTGAGCGGGGCCATGTCGCCCTCGACCAGCGCGTCGATGAAATCCACCGGGCTGTCCTGGGCCAGCGCGGTCAGCTCGCGCTTGGCCTCGGAATCGGGCGGCTTGGTGTGCGGGTTGAAGTTGCCCAGGTCCAGGTGCAGCAGGTAGTCGTGCAGGGCCGGGATGCCGCCCTCCCGCATCTCCTGTGCCACGGCTCGGTAGTAGTCCTCGGGCTTTGGTTTTGCCATCCACAGGACGCAGTGGCGCCGATCGTCTTCCTCAAGCACAACCGGCATGGCCTCGTTCGAGAGGAACACCAGGTTGACGTGGTTTGCCTCATCGTAGGCGGCGATGTGCTTGGGGTTGATCCGCAGCATGGTGCCGGTGATCAGAGTCTTGAGCTTGTTCTTGTGCTCGAAGCGGTGGGCGCTGGCCACGACCTCATCGGCGATCAGGAACAGCTTGCGGCTCGCCCAGTCGTTGTGTTTGTCGACCAAGGCGTCCTGATCGAGGATGCGACCGTAGGGGCCATAGATGCCCATGACAGCCTCGAAGAACAGGTTTTTGCCCAGCCCCTGGCCGCCGTGCACAACGACGGTGGTCTTCATCTTGGCGCCGGGGTGCTGGATCGGATAGGCGCACCACTTGAGCACCCACTCGAACAGTTCGCGGCCGTTGCGTTCGCCGCTGCACATGTACTCAAGCAGGCCCAGGATGCGCTCGCAGCTGCCGGGCACCGGCTCCGATGGCCAGCCGCCCCACAGGTTGCAGGTGATGGCTGGATCCTCGCCGGCCGGGTCGAACCCGACATCCGTCTGGCGAACCATGGCCCGGTCCGGGTGCTCCATCCAGGCCTTATGCACATCGGCGCGGATGCAGGCGTTGCGCACGTCGGTCAGGGCCAGCAGGCAATGCTCGACGCGGTCGAACACCGCGCCACCGGCGGCGTACACCATCGCATAGCGCGGCAGCAGGTCATCCAGCCCCGTCAGGACGCGCAACGGCGCACCCCGCCCCCCGGTGGTGGAGGATGAAGCGCGCGGCACGGGGGCAGACCACTGCAGCTCCGACAGGCGGGTGGTCACCTGGGCGCCGACCGCGGACAGCCCCTCGATGGCGTGCAGGTCGTTGAAGTCGGTGATCTTGTGCCCGTTGGCGGCGTGCCGCGCCTGGCGGTCGGCCTCATCGGTGAAGGTCGGCTTCATCCACTCGCCACTGACCGCCAGGGCGGCGGCAGCTGCGTGGGTGATGCCGGGGTTGCCTTCGGTCCAGCAGTCGTCATCGGCACAAATCAGGATCTTCGCCCGCTTGAACCGCTTGCGCAGGGCCTCGGCCACCGGCAACAGGTTGCCGGCGTCGAACGCGCAGGCCACCGGCATGCCGGTGGCGGCGTGCAGCGATGCGGCGGTGGCGTAGCCTTCGGCGACCAGGACGACCCAGTGGGGCTGGTGGCCGAGCAGGTGGAAGTGCCCCTTTTTCGCCAGGCCTGTCGGCCAGAACTCCTTTGCCGGCCGCTTCGCCTGTTTAGCCTGAGCGGGTGTTCGCAGGAACTGCAGGCCATGGGTCTTGCCGGCGGTGTCGGAGAGCTGGACCACGGCGGTGCCGTGCTCGGTGTATCGCACCTGGACGCCGGGCACGCCCTTGGCCACCAGGTAGGGCGATTCGCCGGTGAGGCTCAGCCGCTCCCACACCTTGGTGGCACGCGCTGCCGCGGCATCGGCTTCCTTTCGCCGCTGCTGCTCGGCCAGCTTCGAGGCCTCAGCCCACACCCGCTTCATCGCCTGGTGCTGCTCGGGCGTGACGCGGTTCTTGTCGTCCTTCGGCAGCGCCACCTTCTGCGCGCCGTTGTCGGCGCCGCGCCAGATCCCGTAGCTGCCGACGATCAGCACCCTGTCGACGCTGGGCGACCACTCCTTGAGCAGGTACCAGCCACGGCGCTCGCGGCCACCGTCCTGCACCAGCACGCGCACCGGGCGATGTTCGCCGATGCGCAGGCCCTCACCTGGCGGGATGATCAGCCCGGCAGCGGACAGCTGGTCGAGCACGTCGGCGTAGTTGGAGGCCATCATTTCAGTTACTTCCTGCCCCGCTGACTACCGAACGAACGAGGTCCGAATTACCCGCATGGGCACCCCCTAGGGAGGACCCAGAGCCGGCCGCCGTCGCTGTCTCCGCGCCCGCGCCCGATACTGAAACCGCCGCCACCACCGTGGCGCGCTGCTCCATGCCCCAAGGGGTGCGGGGATTCACCCACCCACCGCGCAAGGTCATGGACGCCCACCCAACCGCAACACCCCCTGCACCGAGGTCACCGCTTCCACCCGCAACCGCTCGCGCTCGGCCAGCAGGTCGGCGGGGCTGCGGTTCGACGGCGGCGCGGCCAGCACGGCGGCGATCTGCGCGCAGGCGCGGCGCGCGGCCGGGGTGGGATTGGGGCGCGGGTGCAGCCAGCGCGTGTCCCTGATCATGGGCTCCCTCCGGGTTCCACCACGAGTCCCTCGCTCCGCAGCAGGCGGCAGCGCAGGGTGTGGGCATGTTCTTCACGTTCAATCCATTCGGCGACCAGCTCGCGCAGAACGTCCGCACCTTCCCGGCCCGCGGCCAGGGCAAAGGTGTGGAACCGCTTGTGCACGGCTTCGCTGCACTTGGCACGCAGCTCCCAGGGGCCAAGGGCGTCGGCCACCTAGGCAGCCTCACCCTGGTGGATCCGGCCCGCGGAACCACGACGGTGGCGGCCGTGTTCTTCGGCCCGCTTGGCGCCGGCCTGCCGGTAGGATTGGCGGGGACGAGACCACCAACCACTACCGGAGACCGACATGGAAACGAGCGCGGCCATCAATGCCGAGACCCTGAACGTGGTGCAGCAAGCGCTTCGAGGCCTTGCGCTATCGATCGCAGCAGCTGCGCGAGCAGACCTGGTGCAATGCGCCACGCTGCTGCAAACCCACGCGACCGGGGTGCCGGATCTGCACCCGCTGGCGCGAGCGATGCTGCTGGATCTTGCGGAAGGATTCGACACCCTTGGCCGTGCGGACCGGGGGCGAACAGACGACGCGTAGCCCAGGCCTGCAGGGATGCAGGCAGCGGCAGGAAGTCGGCGGCGGGTTGGGTGCTATGCGGCATTGGTACCTCCACCCATGCCATCGACCCAGCTGAACCCATCGAGCAGCGGGCGCCCCGCATCGTCCCGGCGCCACGGCAAATCTGGCCGGTTTTCCTCGACAGGCGACAAGCCGCCCGTTTCCCGCTCGATAAGGAGGCAGCGCTCAACCGGGATCGGCTCGCCAGCGAACCAGTGCTGGAGCCGCCCCTGAGTGACGCCGATTCGCCGGGCAAAGTTGCCCTGGGTGATACGCGCTTCGCGCAAGTAGTCTCGGAGCTTCATGCCGAAAATACTAGCTCCGCTATTTGCGGCAAGTCAATAGCCCACCTAGTGGCAGGCCTGCACCCGCGTTAATAGTCTGCCTGCCATGAAGCGCATCCCCTCAAGGAACAAGAACTTGCGGCCCATGACACCAGAAGAGCTGGCCGCGTCCGACCACATCAAGGATCGACTGAAAAGCCTGCGCGGAAAGAAGACCCAGGAGCAAGTTGCGGCTGAGGTTGGCGTCTCACAGGGCCAGGTCTGGCAATGGGCCAATCACCGATTGCCGGTTCCAGCCAGTCGGGCCAAGGCCCTGGCGAAAGCAATCGGCACCACTCCTGATTTGGTCAGCGTCGAGTACGTCAACGTCCTGCCCAACGACATCCGGGAGCCACTATCCACCTACGGTGGCAACCTAACCCTCGATCAAGGGCAGGCCGCAATCCTAGAAATCTACTCCAAGCTCTCTCCGGACCAACAGGCCACGTGGCGGCAGGTTGGGAGTGCGCTTGCTCAACAAGCACAAGTACTGAAGACGAAAAACGGGGGATAACCATGCTGTGGATCATTGCGATATGCGCCGTTGTCGTCATCCTCCTCCTTGCGCGCAAGCCAAGACAGGGCTCCAACAGCGCACCTGCACCTGACACTTCACGGCAAGTTGCAGAGATAGAGCAAAAAATTGCCGACCTAGAAGCCATGATCGCTCAGGCCGAAAGCGCTGACGGGGAGATTCTCGACGAGAGCAGCGAAGACGATGAGGCCGCGCCCGCCGAGTTCTTCGATCGAGGAAATGGGCGGACGTTGACTGCCGAGATTGAGATAGATTTCAAAGACAGAAGCGGCAACAAAACCCGCCGCCACATCACCACTCGCAGCTACCAATACAACGTGAATGACGGACTGATTGATGCATTTTGCCACCTGCGAAATGCTCGACGGCCGTTCCTCTTTTCTCGCATCGAGCAAGCTACCGATCTGGAAACAGGCCAAGTGATCGGAGACCTGCGCGCTTGGCTAGATGAGAAGTACAAGCTCACTCCCGCAGCCAGAGTTGATGAACTTCTCGACGAGCATTGGGCCGGGCTGAGCTGCTTGCATTACGTGGCGAAAGCGGACGGCGCCTTTAGAGCCAAGGAGAAGCATATCGTGCGCGCCTTCCTCGCCCGCCACTCGCCCAACTCTGACCCAGACTCGATCGATCAGGTGATCGCGGAACTATCAAGCTGGTACACCATGTCGGCCATCGGCTTCGGGAAGGAGATTCGCAAGCTTGCGGAGAAGCCCGAAGCCTACCGCCGCGACGTCTTGGCGACGGCGGAGGCAATGGTCGAGACCGACAAGACCACCCACTCAGCAGAGTCCAACGCGCTGAAGCGGCTTGGGAAGGAAATGTTCAGGCAAAACTAGCTGGGCTATTGACAAGCGTTAAATAGCTTTCCTAGTATTTCCCCGCCAGCACTCCCGCTGGCGGGCGACCGGCGGGTCGCCGCCGGTCCCTCCCCTGACCGGTCGACGGCCACTCCCCAGGCCAGCGTGACCCGCCGGCGCCCTCCTTCACCAGGAGAGCGCCGTGCACCAGCACACCACCAGCACCATCATCCAGTTGCCGGCCGATGTGGCCCGCTTCCGCGCCGGCATGTCCGCCGTGCGCGCCCGCGCCATCGCCCTGGACGCCGCGCCCGACGCGCTGCGCCGCGCCCTGCAGACGCTGCTGGCGGAAATGCACGCCGGCCGCTCATCGGCCGCCGCCGTCGCGCTGGCCAACAGCGCCCTCAAGCCGCAGCGGCGCGCCCAGCTGCACGGCGGTGCCGCGTGAGCCCGCGCCCCAACGTCGCCCCGCCGCGGCCCAAGCCCGGCCGCCCCAGCGCGGTGCCGCCGGCCCAGGACCTGCACTTCATGGGCCAGGTGTTCCCCACGCTCGGCCACCTGCGCGCCGCCTACCCGGCCTTCGGCACCGATGACGCGGTGCGCGCCATCCGCGCCGGCTGCGACACCCCGACGGCGGTGGAGACCTTCTGCTGGAAGTTCCGCAACGCGACCTACCTCAAGACCGTGGCCGCGGCCCGCGCCAGCCGCTACTCCGCCCGCCACATGCTGGGCGAGCGCGACATGGCCGCCAAGCGCCGCCGTGGCGGGCTGGCTTCGGCCGCCCGCGCCAAGGCCAAGCCGGCCGGGAGGAAGGCATGACCGAGCTGCACGCCACCGTGGACGAGCGCGCCGCCGCCGCCATGGCCGCCCACACCTACGCCTGGCGCCGGCAGCGCCAGGCCGCCTACGCGCACGACCCGGTGACCGCCCGCTTCTGGGCCGACACCTGCGCCGCCTGCCTGGCCGAACTGGACGAACTTGCCGCCGCCGGCCGCGCCGGCCTGGACGCCCACGCCCACGCGCCGCCGCCCAACGACGGCATCCAGCGCGGCAACGCCGACCTGCCGGCCCTGTCCGGCCACGTCTACCTGCGATAGGAGCCACCCATGCGCACCACCGACCACCAGCTCGCCGAGGGCGTGTGCGAAAGCATCGCCACCACCACCCCCCGGTTCACCCCGCCATCGCGCACCACCAGCGTCTGGCGCCACCTGGTCGGCTGGATCGCCGCCAGCATCGGCGTCCTGATGATCGTCGCCATCGTCATCGGCCTGGGAGGCTGACCATGCGCAGGAGCATTCACATCTACAAGGAGGTCGAGGTCGAAGTGGAGGCCAGCGACCTGATCGAACAACTCGGCAAGGACGAGATCGCCGACATCGCCCGCCAAGCCGGCGTGATCCACCCAGGGCAGACGGGCCTGGGCGATGGCGACGATTCGCGCACCCGCAACATCATCGACAGCGCCGAACGCGCCCTGCGCCGCATGCCCCAGGTGCCGCGTGAGCTCGCCGATCTGTTCTGGCACGTCCACGGGCGGGCCATCGCATGACCCAGGACGACTTCATCGTCATCCGACGCGCCGACCTGCCAGACCACGCCAACGTCACCGACGTGCTGGCGCTGGCGCGCATGCTCAACACCCTGCCGCCCGCCGCCCACCTGCGGCTGGCGCCGGCGGCCTGGCGCATCACCTGGCCCGACGGCCGCGCCTCCAATTGGAAGTCCACACCCGTCCGCCGGCTGGTCCCGTCCGATGGCCGTGGCGCCACCGTGCAGCTGGCCTACACCCTGGAGGCCGGCCATGTCTGATCGCGCCCCACCGGTATCCAGCCTCATCACCACCGTGCGCGCCCGCGATGCCGAGCGCGCCGAACTGGACGCCAAGCTGCAGGCCTTCCTGGCCACGCCCGGCAACGCCATCGAGCACCTGGGCGACACCACCACCCCCACGCCCCCACCCACCTACCGCGAGCTGGGATCGCTGATGGCCACCGCCCGCGCCGCCACCAAGGCCAAGCGCACGGCCGCCGGCAAGCGCACCCGCGCAGATGAAGAGGAGTAGCCCATGCACCAATCCATCATCGTCCACGGCCCGCCCGGCTGCGGCAAAACCTTCAACGCCGTCACCATCGCCCGCCACTTCGGCCTGTGCCGGATCTTCGACAACCAGGACCCGAACGCGCTGCCGCCCGGCATCAGCACCAACACGCTGATCCTCACCCGCGTCAACCTGCGCGGCCGCGCAGAGGTGGCCGGCTGCCGCGTCCTCCACTACACCGACGCCGCCGCCCAGGCCGGCGTATCCCAACCCACCCGCCGCACCGGCACGGAGTAACCCACCCCATGTCCACCATCCAGCAACTCCCGCTGGCGCAGCTGCGCATTTCCCCGCGCAACGCCCGCAAGACCGGCGGCCAGTCCGTGGCCGACCTCGCCGCCAGCATCGCCGCCGAAGGCCTGCTGCAGAACCTCGTGGTCACCGACGCCGGCAACGGCCAGTTCGACGTGGAAGCCGGCGGCCGCCGCCTGCGCGCCCTGCAGCTGCTGCAGTCCGAAGGCCGCCTGCCGGCGGCGCTGGCCAGCGTGCCGTGCCAGGTGGTGGACGCCACCGTGGCCGGCGAAGCCAGCCTGGCCGAGAACACCATCCGCGAAGCCATGCACCCGGCCGACCAGTTCGACGCGTTCACCGCGCTTATCGACGACGGCGCCCGCATCAGCGAAGTGGCCGCCCGCTTCGGTGTTACCGACACCTTCGTCAAGCAGCGCCTGCGCCTGGCGCGTGCGCGCCCGGAGTTCCTGGACATGTACCGCGCCGGCGAGATGACGCTCGACCAGTTGCAGGCGCTGGCCACCACCGAGAACCACGAACTGCAGCGCCAGGCCTGGTACACCGCCCGCGGCGTCTGGGACCGCGACCCGCGAACCCTGCGCAACTACGTCACCCGCGAGAAGATGCCGGACGACGCGCGGCTGGCCAAGTTCGTGGGCCTCGACGCCTACCGCGCCGCCGGTGGCGAAGTGGTGCAGGACCTCTTCAGCGACCGCGCCTGGCTGGCCGACCCGGCCCTCGTCGACAAGCTGGCCATGGACAAGCTGGAAGCCAAGGCCGAGCAGTTGCGCGCCGATGGCTGGTCGTGGGTGGAATGCTGGCTGGACGTGGACTACGCGCAGCTCAAGCAGCACGCCGAGCTGCCCTGGCCCGAAGGCGTGCCGGCGATGTACGCCGACCCCGCGCACGAGGCCCGCCGCCCCATCATCGAGCAGCGGATCGCCGAGATCGAGGACATCGATGCAGACGATCTCGAAGAGGACGAGGCCGAGAAGTTGCGCGATGAGCTCAGCGAGTTGGAGGATGAGCTGACGGCCATCGATGACGAGGTCAGGTGCGACTGGCCGGCCGAGGTGAAGGCCATCGCCGGCGCCATCCTCACGCCCGAGGCAGGCGGCACCGGCATCGTCATCCGCGATGCGCGCCTGCGCCCCGGCCAGAAGGTCGACAAGAAGGGTTCGGTCACCGGCGCACCCACCAGCGGCACCGGCACCGAGCCGGCCAAGCCCAAGGCCAAGCCCGAGCTCTCCGACGCCATGCGCTCGGCCCTGTCCGCACACCGCAGCGCCGCGGCCGCCATGCACCTGGCCAAGGATGCCACCTTGGCCCACTGCGTCCTGCTCGAGCGGATGCTTACCTCCCATTGGCCGGGCATCTATGGCGACAACGGCCTGCACCTGGGCTTCACCGGCGGTGGCCACCACGACGACGGCAGCGTCGAGCTGCACAGCGCCGTCACCCGCGCGCTCATCGAGCGGCTGGAGATCATCAAGCAGGTGCCGCGCAAGGGCACGCTCGACTTCCTGCTCAAGCAGACCGCCGCCTGGCGCCTGGACCTGCAAGCTGCCCTGGTGGTGGCGCACTTCAGCGGCACCACGCCGCACGACAAGGGCCACGAAGGCGTCGCCGCCATCCACCGCATCACCGGCTTCGACATGGCCGATCACTGGAATGCCGGTGCCGACAACTTCCTCAGCCGGATCCACGCCGACCTGGTCGCCGAAGCCGTCACCGAAGCCCGCGGCAAGGAAGCCGCCGCCCAGCTCACCGGCCTCAAGAAAGCCGAGCGCGTGGCCACCGCCGCCAAGCTCCTGGCCGGCACCGGCTGGCTGCCCGAGCCCCTGCGCGGCCCCACCTACGGCCAGAAGCCCGCCCCCGCCGCCAAGGCCAGCCAGCCGAAGAAGGCCGCCAAACCGCCCGCCAAACCGGCCGCCAAGAAGAAGGCCCCCGCCAAGAAGGCGCCCGCCAGGAAGCCCGCGAAGGCACCCGCCAAACCCACCAGGAAGGCGGCCAGCAAGAAGGCCGCCGCCAAGAAGGCCAAGCCCGCATGAAGCGCGCCCCGCTCTGCAACCTCTACCGCACCGGCTGGGCCGACGCCGCCCTGCAGATCCACCGCAAGGTGCGCGGCTGGGCCGCCAGCATGGTGGTGCACGTCACCCACGACGGCACCCTGGCCGCCGTCGCCACCACCCGCCCGCAGTCCTACAGCCCCCCCAAAGGCCACGACCTGGTAGGCACCTACACCGCCACCACCCCCGTCGAGCACATCGAAGACGACCTGATCCAGTACCTGCGCGACATGACCGGCATCACGATCACCGAGGCCCACGCACCATGACCAACCTGACCGAGTTCCAACAGCGCGCCGCAGCGGTTGCGCTGGTGAATATGCTCAACGGCAAGTACTTCAGCATCTGCCAGCTTGACAAGCTGGCAGATCTGCTCGGCCGGAAGTCGGCGTGCTCCGGCCCCGACTACAAGGCGCTGAGCAATCTGCACTGCGTCGATTACGCCGACATGGGCCCGGAGCTGACTATGCAGGTGCGACAGAAGAGCGTTGAGATTCTCGGGCTAGTGCCGACCGTCGTCGATGCCGAGTTCAAGGAAGCACGCCGAGAGCCCATGCACAGACCCGCCAAACGCTTGCGGCTTGCGTTTTGGAGGTCCGCATGACCACCGCATTTCCCGCCATCCACCTCGACGAACTCCCCGCCCGCCTGCGGATGCTGGCCTACGACATGGCCGCAGTCGGCGCGGCGGTGCGCTACTACGGCGGGTTCGGCCCGTTTGCGGCGTGGGGCTCCCTGCTCGAAGAGCAATCCGCGCCCATGTGCCTGGACATCGCCGCAAACCTTGAGCGCATGCGCGGGGGGCGGGCATGACCACCGCCCACGACTACTCCACCTTCTGGCTGCTGTTCGGCCAGTACGGCGCCACCATGACCCTGGAGCAACTGCGCGACGCCTACTTCCCCGGCGCCGCCACCAAGACCATGGCCAACAAACACAGCCAGGGCCTGCTGCCACCGCGCACCGGCGACGTCTACGACACCCGCGACGTGGCCACCTGGTGGGACCAGATGCGGATGGAGAAGGCGGGGTGATGCACCAAGCCGCCGCGAAGCGGTGTCGGCTTGAATGAATTGTTAGGTTGCAAGACCACGGAGAACGAAATGGAAAGAACGAAACAGGCTTTAGTTGCATGGTCTTTCAACGCGGCGCTTTGCCTGATTGCCGCAGCACTCAGCGGCTCGTTTTTCCTGACGGCCCTGTGCGCGATATCCGCTTACGCCGCTGGCCGGTGCAAGAGCGATCTGCAACCTAACACCTGAATTAAGCCGCGCCGCGAAGCGGTGTCGGCTTGAATGAATTGTTGGGCCGCTGGCCCGGAGAGTGAAACATGGGAACCGAACTAGACATTGACGACGTGTCCGCAGATCACCCGCTGGCCAGGCGCGAGTTGAAAGCACTTCGCGACCACGCCCAGCTATTGACGCACAAGGTCATTACTTGTGGCGTAGCGGCCCGGCACCCGGACGCGAACCTAGCCCGGACTGGTGCGCATGCAGATAAGTGGAACAGCCCGCAGGCAGAGGAAGTGCGGAAGCTGCGGGCAGCGTTTGATGTGGCGATGACAACGCTACGGCAGATTGAAAGCACTCCGAGGAACGCCGGAGCGCGAAGAAATGCGCGGGCAACTTTGAGATTCATCGAAACAAACCTGCGGCCCAACGGGTGAGTTCAGCCGACTTGGCACGCGCAGCGGGACAAGTTCGGCTGCAACGAATTGTTAGACCGTGGAGACGACGATGGACTTGAACAAGATGCCGAAAGCCGAACGCGCCGCTGCGATGCGTGGCGGAATGGATGGCTGGGGCCAGATGGGATCGTCTGCGTGCAACGTGCGCTATACGCTGCCGGTGCCCGCGAACAGCCGACGCCGGTGCAGTTGTGGCTGCATGGGTCGCGCGACGCACAGGGGCATGGCGAACGGCGTATGCCTGACGACGGCATGCGAATTTGCAATTGCGCGATGGGTGAAAACCGGACGCCTGCAACCACGGTCTAACACCAGAATTAAGCCGACCCGCGAAGCGGGTTCGGCTTGAATGAATTGTTAGACCGCAACCGACTACGGAGGTACGGCAGAAATGCACAACCAAACTGACCAGATGAAACGGCCAATGCGCGCTGGACACGCCGAGAAGCTGGCATCAAGGGTTGGAAGCGGCGGCAATGTCCGCTCCGGTGAGAGTCCGGATGCCTCCACCCAACCATGCCGCGCCAACCGGAATGGATCGCACCTGTGGTCAGCACCGAGCGCGGATGGCTGGTGCGAATGCCTGTGGTGTGGCGACTTGGCTCCATTGCGGTCTAACACCCAAGTTCAGCCGTGACGCGAAGCGGCATCGGCTGCAACGCGTTGTTAGGCGGCTGACGACAAGGGACGAGACATGCATGCATACGAGCGCGGAGGAACGACATGGAAGGTCTGCCGGTTGTGTGGAACCGCCGCCCACAGAAACGGTTGGTTCTGGTACGCGGGCCGCCGCAGTCGGATTGAGCCACGGTGTGATATCCGCCACAGCGCCGCGCGATTCAATGAATGGGCCGAATCTTCGGAGGACATGATGAAAGGTGAAGTTGAGAGGCTGCGCGCCGCGCAGGCCAAGGCAGTGATGCCGCTGATTGGGCCGCTGCTTGACGCGTGGGAAATGCTAGACAACGGCACAAGAAGCGACTTGGAGATTGACGCCCCTAACTTGTGCGAAGCGTTGGACAGGATTGCAACGGCTGTTGCCGCCTAACACCGAAGCTAAGCCGACCCGCGAAGCGGGTTCGGCTTGAGCGCCTGGTTAGGCGGCAAGCGAGGAACCGAAATGAGCATGGAATACATACGCAGAACCTACGGTGTGCCGGCAAAGCGTGGCGCACGGGTGGTGTATCGCGGGAACCCGCATGCAGGAAAACTCACCGGCACGATTGTTGGATCAGACCGCCAGTACATCCGCGTCCGATTCGATGGCAACCCGAAGAACTGGGTGTGCAGCTATCACCCGACATGGGAAATGCAGTACCTGCCGCCTAACACGCAGTAGACGGCGACCAGCCCCCGATATCGGATAACCAGCTGGCATTTACGGAGCTACGCCCCACCGAGGCCGCCACCAGGCGGCCTCACCTTTTCCACAGGATGCCCGCACCATTGGCGTACCAGACCCCCGGAAAGCCCCGCCGCTGCAGGGTGTCGGTCCAGTCCATCATCGGGGCGACGGACAGGCGCACGGACGCCCGGTAGCGCGATTGCACGCGGCTCTCCGCTGGGCGTTCCTGGTTTTCGCGATGCTCGATGATGCCCATGCCGGCCCTGATTCCGACCCGTGCCGCAGAGGTGGGTCGCTAGGTTACACGGCTCCTGCCTGGCTATCGGGGAGCGTCGGCGGCCGCCTGGCGCTGGGCGCGCTCGCGCAGGGCGCGTTTCAGCGCCGGATCCGGCTGCAGCGGCCGATCCCAGCGCCGATAGCTGTCGGCCAGGGCCAGGCGCACGGCGGCATGGGCCGGCGACCCGGGCGGCGCGTCGAATCCGGCGGCGACCGTGGACCAGGGAACCCCGGCGCCGGCGTGGCTGCGATCGCGCACCACGCTGCGGCAGGTCGCCTCCACCGCGCGGCCGAGGAAGCAGGCGAACCAGGCGTCGCCCGCGCGCCAGCCGGGCTGCGCGAGCAGGGCCTGGGTGTAGGCGCGCGGCACGCCGGCATGGCGCTCGAGCTCGTCGGCGAAGGCATCGGGGTGGCGGGCCGCATAGCGGTCGATGTCGGCGAGCCGGCCATCGATCCAGGCGTCGCCGGTGGCGTAGGCGGCCGCCTCGGTGTCGACCCGTGTTGCCGCCGGCATCGCCTCGGCGGCCGGTTGGGCAACGCCCATGGTCGCCAGCGCCATCAGCCAGGCGCCGATGGCAATGCGCAGGCCCGGACGGGGAATCGGCTGCGAAGCAGGCATGCCGCGATTCTGCAACACGATGGCCGGCCTGTCAGGCCTCTCCGGGGATCGGCCGGTACCGCGATGCGGTGCGATGCGGCCACGCGGCCGGGAGGAATGGTCCCTGGGCTGCAGCTGCGAGCGCGGTCCGGCCACGGGGTGACCGGCGCGCCAGCGGAAGGTCAATCAATCGTCCCAGCGACCACGAGGCTTGCCGTGACCGTGACCGTGACCGTGATCGCGGTCGTGGCCACGGTCATGGCCGTGCCAGTCGTCGCGGTGGTCGCCATAGCCCATCCGGTAACGCGGCGGCGGGTAATGGCGCGGCGGCGGCGCGTGGCGGTGGGGCGCCGGCGGGTACATCACTACCGGCCGTGGCGCATAGCGGTAGTAGACCGGGCGGCGCCATGCGTCGTATTCCACCACCACCGGCTGGTAGTAGCCATCGTCGTAGTAGTAGGGCCTGCCGCTGCGGAAGATCAGGTCGGCCACGTCCACCAAAACGCGTACCTGCACGTCGGCTGCCCGCGCCTGGCCGGGCACGGCCACGGCGGCACCGCCCAGGGTCAGCGCCAGCAGCGCGGCGGGCAGCCACGCGCGCGTGGGATTGCGGAGGTTCGATGCGGCGTTGTTCATGGCAACACTCCCGTGGGGCGACTGTTGCGGATGACGTTGCGGCGCAGGCGGTGAACGGTGATTTAACCCGATCGGCTGGAAACGATCCCAGCCAGCACGCCCGCGCCCGGCATTCAGCCGCCGTTGCGCGCGCGCCCGACGATGCCGCGCACCGCCTGCGGCAGCTGCGCGGCGCGCTCCACCGAGAGCACCCGCGGATGCGCCTCGGCCAGGCCGTGCTCGGCCTCGTGTGCCCAGGTCACCGCATAGGGCAGGTGCACGCCCCAGCCACCCAGCCGCACCACCGGCTCGATGTCCGAGCGCAGCGAATTGCCGACCATCACGAACTGCGACGGGTCGACGCCGAACTCGGCCAGTACCCGGGAATAGGTGGGCGGATCCTTCTCCGAGACGATCTCGATCCGCGGGAACAGGTCGGCCAGGCCGGAGGCGGCGATCTTGCTCTCCTGGTGGAACAGGTCGCCCTTGGTGATCAGCACGACCGGCGACTCGGCGGCGATCTCGGCCACCGCCTCGCGGATGCCTTCGATCAGTTCCACCGGGTGCTGCAGGGTCGCCCGCCCGATCTCGATCACCTCGTGCAGGTCGCGCGCGCCGATGCGGCCGTCGGTCAACTCGATGGCCGCTTCGATCATCGACAGGACCATGCCCTTCACCCCGTAGCCGAACACCTTGAGGTTGCGGCGCTCGACCTCGAGCAGGTGGCGCAGGGTGCCGGCATCGTGCAGGTCGATGTGGCGGCCGACGATGTCCTCGTACTGCTTCTCGGCGGCGCGGTAGTAGTCCTCGCTGCGCCACAAGGTGTCGTCGCCGTCGAAGCCGACCAGGCGGATGTCTGCCATCGGGGAGTACCTGGCGCGGATCGCGCGTCGCTGGAGGAGGCGCAGGATAGCAGCGACCGCGCCGGGAGCCGTCCCGTCCCGGGAAGCGAGCAGGGAGCGGGCCTCCTGGCCCGCTCCCCGGCATCGCATCGCTCCTGCATCCCTGCGCATCCTGCGCCTCGCCGGAGCGATGCCACCCGCCCTACTTCTGCTGCTTGCGTGCGGCGATGGCCTGTTGGTTCTCGGCGAAGGTGCGGTACTCGTCGGCGGTCAGTTCGCCATTGGCATCGGCATCGACTTCGGCGAACACCCGGGCCAGCCCCTCGTGGCGCTGCGCCTCGTCCTTGCTGAGGGTGCCGTTGCCGTCCGTGTCCAGGCTTTCCCAACTGGTGCCCGGAGGGGGCGTGGCGGACCGGGCCTGCGCCTGCTGCGTGGCATCCGCGGCGGGCGGCGTCCGGGCCTGGGCGTTCCCTGCCGTGGCCTCGTCGGTGGCGGTGGCGGACTGGGCGAAGGCCAGCGGCGCGGCCGCGACCATGCCCAGGATCAGGAAAGCGGAAGTGAGGCGCGTGCTGTTGCTCATGACTTGCTCCTGCTCGGGTGGGAGTGCGTGACCCGCCGCCGGAAACGACTGCGCGGATGCACGACGCCAACCCTGCACACGGCCGCATGAACGCCTCTTGCGCCGCGATCGCCAAGTCCACGCGACATTAACCACCGTGCGCGAGGAGGCGTCTATGGCGATGGTTAAATCCGCGTGGGCACCGCGTGACCGCGGGGTTCAACCGCGACCGGGACCCCGCCGCAACCGCTCAATCGGTCGCATCTTGCGGCCTCGACATCGCCGGCCGATGGCTGAACAGCCACCAGCCGAGCACGGTGCCGGCCAGCGCACCGATCACCTGCATGACCACCCGCGTGCCCAGGCGATCCGGATCGTGGATGCCTTCCAGGGCCAGGCGCGCATACAACGGCGACTCCAGCCGCGACACGCCCAGGTAGAACAGGTTCCAGGTGTCGATCCCGGCGGCCAGCGCCACCGAGATCGCCGCGCCCCAGCCGATCGCGTGGCCGACCTTGAGCCCGGCGCGGCGGCAGACCCAGGACCACAGCGCATACACCAGCACGCCGATGACGAAGGCGATCAATCCGGCTTCCAGGGCGCCGAGCAGGCCGGTGTGCAGCGGCAGGTTCATGGGAAGGGAGCAGGCGGGGATGCGGGCAGTCTAAACGACCGCGTGCCCGGCCCATCGCACCCGTCCTACCGGGCTCATCGGCAATCGCGCACGCGGGTGAACGCCAGGTCGTGGTAGTCGTAGCTGAAATCCGCCTCCGGGTCCACGGCGGAGAGGGTCAGCACGGCTCCCTCGCCGCCGGCCCGCACCGGCGGATGCAGCCAGGCTTCGGCATCGACGCTGTCGTCGTCCCAGTCGACCAGCCAGCGCTGGTCCACCCGCATCACGCTTCCGGTCATCAGTGGCGAGCGCGCCGAGGCGAAGCCGACGCCGCCGGCGCGGGGGCAGATCGCCACCTCGCCGAACCACGGGTCGCGCCACACCCCCAGCAGTCCGCCGGCTTCGGCCTGCGTGGCCGGCTGGCGCGAGGACGTGTCCGGCGACGGATCGGCGGCCGCGCGCTGGCTCCGCTCGCGTTCCAGCAGCGCAGCGTAGTGGGCCACGCCGTGGCCCGCTCCCGGGGCGGTATGGCGCTCGAGCAGCGCCTGGCCGAGGGCGGTACGCGCGTCCTCGCCTTCGCCGTTGATCAGGATGACGAAGCCGCTGCGCCGGTCCGGCAACAGGACCAGGGAGGAGTACATGCCCGACAGGGTGCCGGTATGGGCGACCTTCCACTGCCCGTCCACATCGGACAGGCGCCAGCCATAGCCGTAGGCGGAGAAGTGGCTGTTGTCCCATTGGCGCATGCGCTCGCCCAGCGGCATCGGCATGTGCGCGGTCCACGCCGCGCGGCGCTGCGGCGGCGACAGCCATGGATCGGCCGGGTCCAGCCACGCCTGCATCCACTTGAGCATGTCCTGCACGCCGCAGCGGATGCCGCCGGCGGCCATCGAGGTGATGTCGGGCACCCGCTCGGCGTCTCCGTCCATGGGCACGTTGCGGCCCTCGACGCGGCGGTGTGGCCGGGCCACGGGGCCGGCTTGGTCCGGACGCCAGCTGCCGACCCGGCAGCCGTCCATGCCCAGCGGCGCGAAGACCTCGCGCCGCACCAGTTCCTCGTAGGGAGCGCCGCCGGCCGCGGCCGCCACCTCGCCGGCGACCACGTACATCAGGTTGTCGTAGGCGTAGCCGGAGCGGAAGCTGGTCGCCGGCTCGAGGTGTTGCAGCCCGGCGATGATGTCGGCACGGGTGAAGTCGTTGGATTCCGGCCACAGCATCAAGTCGCCGGCGCCCAGGCCCAGGCCGCTGTTGTGGATCAGGAGGTCGCGCACCTGCATGTTCGCGGTGACCCAGGGGTCGTGCATGCGGAATTGGGGCAAGTGCTTCGTCACCGGATCGTCCCAGCGCACCTTGCCCTGGTCGACCAGTCGCGCCAGCACTGCCGCGGTCATCGCCTTGGTGTTGGAGGCGATCTTGAACAGCGCGTCCGGGGTGACCGGCTCGCCGCCGCCGGCGACCAGCTCGCCGCGGGTTTCCACCGCGACCACCTGGCCGTCCTCGATCACGCCGACGGCCAGGCCGGGCAGGCGGTACTGGGCGAAGGCCTCGTCGACCAGGCGCGCGATCCCGCCGCGGTCCTGGTCATGTTGCACGGCCGCCGCGGGCACCACGGCCGATGCCGGCGCCTGGAAAAAAGACGCGGCCGCCAGGGCGACCGCGAACGGGAGAGTCCTGCGCATCAATGTGCCGCTCCCGGAGCCGCGGCATGCGCGGCCCCTGCTGTCCTCCGGCGCAGCCCGCGGATGGGATGCGCCGGAGGGACGTGGGTCGATCAGAAGTTCCAGGTCAGCACCAGTTGTGCGGAGCGCGGCGATTGCCAGCGGGTACCCGTGCCGAACAGGCCGCGGGTGACCCCGGGGCCCTTCTCGTAGCGGGCGCGCACGTTGATCACCTCCTGCTCGTTGAGCAGGTTGTATACCGAGAAGCGGATCTTCATGTCCACATTCGGGGCCGGCAGGGTCCAAGTGACGTTGGCGCCCAGGTCATAGATCCACGGCATGCGGCCGAAGGCGCCGCGCGGGGAGTACTCGAATACCCGCTTGCTCCACGAGCCGGAACAGTTCTGCACGCAATGCCAGAACGAGCCGCCGCCGGAACCTTCGGTAACGAAGCTGGCCGCGCCGGTGCTGTCATTGGGCCAGGCCACGCCGAGCGCGGTGATCGGGCCACCCGAAGTGGCGGTCAAGGTCGAGCCGAAGGACCACATCTCGTTGAGCTTGTAGGCGCCGCGCAGCTTGATCTGGTGGCGGCGGTCGTTGAACAGCGGGCCATAGTCCTGGTTGTTGGCCGGGTGGTCCCAGTGCTGGACCATGCCGGTATCGGCGTAGTTGGTATCCGAGTTCACAGGGCCTTCGTGGTTGCCTTCGGACTTCGACCACAGGTAGGAGGCGTTGAACGCCCATTTGTCGTCCCAGGCGCGGTCGATCTGGAATTCGACCGCGGTATAGGTGCGCTTGGGGTCGAAATAGCCCACGACCTCACCGCTGCCGCCCTTGATGTAGCCGTCCTTCGAGGTGTCGATGGTGACCCAGCCCTCGGTGTCGCAGCCGATGTCCTCGTTGCCCCAGATGGTGACCTTGTCGCCGGGGTTGCCGATCGGCCACAGGCTGTAGCCGACCGGCCCGCAGGGCGTGTGGTTGATGCGGATGTCGTCCATCGCGTTGGGCATGCGCCGGTAGGTGGCGTTGACGCCCCACGACCAGGCCTGGTTGATCATCTGCTGGAACCCGAGGATCGCCTCGTCCTGATATACCGCGTCCAGATCGCGGCTCACGCTCTGGCGCAAGTCGTCCACGGGAAGGTTGTAGGAATCGTCGACCGGGCCGATCTGGGCACCGAGCACCGGCTCCATGTAGCCCGACCCGGTGATCGGATTGGTCGCGGCACGCCAGCCGCCGAGCGCATAGAAGGTGCGCTCGTCGATCAGGCCGCCCGCGAAGTTGTAGTTGATGATGTTGGTGACCGGCAGGTAGTAGCGGCCAAGGTTGCCGAACAGCTTGGTGGTGCCATCGCTCTTCATGTCCCAGGCGAATCCGAAGCGCGGCGACACCAGGCCGTCCATCTTGATGAAGCTGTCGCCGGCGGCGGTCTTGTTGTCGAAGGCATCCACGCGCACGCCCAGGTTCAGCACCAGGCTCGGCGTCACGTTCCAGATGTCCTCCAGGTAGTAGGCATTGGCGGTGGTCTCGAACACGCCGCCATCGATGCGCCGGCGCCCCATGACGATGGCATCCACGCCTGCAGGCACGGTGGCGCCATTGTCCAGCTCCGCGCCCGCGGTGGCGCCGAACACCGTGTAGCGCATCAGGGTCGGGCCCGGATAACGGGTCGTGCGGTCGGTGGTCATCTCCTCCCGGTCCAGGCCGAAGCGCAGCAGGTGGTTGCCCAGCGCCCATTCGAAATCGAGGCGGCCCACCTTGCGCTCGTCGTAGTGATCCACGACCGAAGTCGAACCGCTGGGATGGCAACTCACCGATGGCCTACCCATCGCGACCCAGCGGGCGTTGTAGCTGCTGTCGATCAGCACCTGCGAGCAGGGGCCGTCGGCCGGCGAGTACGCCAGGCTGCTGCTGCGGTTGACGCCGTACATGGCCTTGGCGGTGAAGTTCTCGCCGAAGTGGCCGATGTAGGTGGCCGACCCGTTCTTGCCGCCGCTCTCGGACGTGCTCTCGCCGGTCAGGCTGCCGACGGCGCGGGTATCGAAGTTGTAGCTGAACACCGAGGTGTTCGTCTCCGCCTCGTCGGAGAACGCGAGCAGCTCCAGCCTGTGGTTGTCATTGATGTTCCAGTCCAGCTTCGCGCCCCAGAAACCGTTGTCCGAATCGCCATTGGACCAGGTGCTGCCACTGGAGTTGGTGTAGCCGGAACCGGTCTGGCGTTGCTCGTACATGGCGAACAGGAACAGGCGGTCCCGGATCAGCGGGCCCGAGGCCCAGGCATTGGCCTTCAGGAAGCTGCTGCGGTCGCGGCTGGAGCGGTAGGTGGCCGATACGGCGGTGCCGTCGCCGTCGACCGCATTGAACAGGTGGTCCTGGGCGGTCGACTGCCAGGCGGAGGGCTCGAACGTGAATTCCAGGCCGCCATGGAGTTCGTTGCTGCCCGAACGGGTAACGGCGTTGATCACGCCGCCGGTGCTGCGGCCGAACTCCACCGAGTAGCCGCCGGTCTTGATCTGGAACTGGTCGAAGAAGGCAAACGGTGCGGTCGAGAAGCTCTGGCGCCGGTAGAAGTCGGTCACGTTCAGGCCGTTGATGAACACCGAGTTCTCGGCCACCGACGAGCCCCCGAAGGAGATGCCGCCGAAACTGGCGTTGCCGGGGATCACGCCCGGTGCCAGCAGGGCCACCGAGGACAGGCTCTGGTCCACCGGCATCCGCGCCAGTTCCTCGCGGTTGATGTTGGTGGCGGTCTCGGTGGAGAACACGTCGACGCGGTTGACCACCCGGTTGCCCACCACCTGGATCGCATCGAGGTTGGCCACGCCGCCCTCGCCGCCGAGGTTGACGGTGGTGGTACCGCCGAGGGACACGCTGACCGTCGCCCCCTCGCCCACCGGCTGGCCATTGCGCAGCAATTGCAGCCGATAGTCGCCTACCGGCAACTGGGTCAGGCGGTAGACGCCGTCGTTGCCGACGGTCGCCGTGCGCGTGGCCCCCGTGGCAACGTGGGTCACGGTGATCTGGTCGCCGGCGCTGGCCCGTCCGGCCACCGCGCCGGTCGCGCTCTGCGCCATGGCCGCCGGTATCGTCATCGCGCCGAGGCACGCGCCCAGCGCCACGTACAACGCCGCTTTCCTCAAGGTCCTGGTGTTCATCCCCGTGTCTCTCCCACGTTGGTGTTGGTGGTGGTGTCGTCGCTGCCGGAACCGGCGGTCCCATCGCCTGCCGGCAACATCTGCCATTCGAACCGGTACTTCCACTGGTCGAAATAGAGGTTCCCGCCCGCCCACTCGACCTCGCCGCGCTGCGAATCCACGGTCTCGGAACGGAAGTGGTGCTTGGCCGGAACGAACTGCTGCGAGAACCCGTCGTTGAACGCGACCCGGTATGCGTCCAGGCCGCCCAAGTAGAACCAGCGCAATGCCGGATCGTCGCTGGCGAGCTGGCCGGTGGTCACATCCATCGGCACCCAGCCGTAGGGCGCCAGGTACAACGCGCCCCAGTCATGCATGGTGTCGTGACCCTCGGCATCCTCGGAGTAGGCCCATCCCGACTGCCAGCGCGCCGGAATGCCGTTGAGCCGCAGCAGCGCCATCAGCAGCAACGTCTGCTGGCCGCAATCGGCGTGGTTGGCGTGCAGGGCATGGTCGCTGATGCTGGAGAGGGTCGAATACTCGCGCGCGCCGCCCCAGGGGATCCGGTCCACCGCCGCGAACAGCTTCTGCGCGACCCGGTAGGGATTGGTTTCGTCGCCGACCACCTGCGCGGAGAACGCGCGCAACGCCGGGGTGAACCGGATGTGCGGCGGTTCCTCGGCCAGGAACGGGGCCAGCGCCGGATCGTCGGGCGGGGCCTGCACGCGCTGCGGGTCGATGGCGAAGTGGCGTGCGTACACGGTCAGTTCGTAGCTCACCGAGAATGCCGTCGGCTCCCCGGCCACCGCGGTACGTTCCAGGTACACGGTGCGCTGCAGGGTTTCCTCCGGCGCCACCTGGCCGCCGGCCGGCGCGGTATCGAGCAGGCGGATGCGCTCCTGCTGGCCGTCGATGGCGCGCGGGAACGGGATCCAGGCACGCACGGTCTCGCCGGCCGGAACCGCGTCGGCATCCACCACCAGCGACTGGGTCACCCGGACCCGGCGCGGAGCCACGCTGGTGGCGCCATCGTGGGCGGCGGCGATCACTTCGGCGTGGTGCGGATGCAGGCGCTCGTACGGACCGGCATCGAATGCTTGGACCGGGGGCGCGCGCCGCGCGGCGGCCTCGGGGCTGAGCCGGAACAGGTTGGATACCGAGCGGTTGAAGTAGCGGGGCTGTCCGTCGATGTCCATGCGCTCGACCAGGCCGTCCCGGTCCCAGGCGTCGAATTCCTGTTCGCGCAGGTCCGGGATCGACTGGCGCAGCCGGGCCAGCACCGCCGCGCGGTCCAGGTCGAAGTCCAGGCGGATGCGCCGCATGCGTTCGCGTTCGAACTCCAGGGCCTGGCGTTGCGCCGCGGTGGACGCCGGGTCGGCCAACGCGGCGGCAATGGCCGCCTCGGCGCCGCGGAAGTCGCCACGGTCCACCGCCGCGGCCACGGCCGGTGGCGCGCCGGCCGCGGGTCCGGCCTGCACCCCGAAAGTCGTCAGCGCCATGAGCGCAGCCGCCATGGCCACGGGCCACGAGTGGCACCTGTGCGGCATCGGCTGGCGGGTGGACTGGCAATGGCGGGGTCCCACGGCGACACTTCCCCAGTGCGGTGGCTCGTGGCCGGTGTAACACGACCCCGGAGACGGGTCAATAATTTATTCTTGACGTTGCCAACATTCGGAATAACTATTCCTTCTTCAACCGCCTGCAGGGGGAGCACCGGCGCATGACAATCCCGTACCCGGCGTCCACGGCCCGGCA
>Ga0209368_1000198_pt1 | contig 87148 bp, 97 predicted proteins | sample EBPBio242008_DNA_FD_185862 | JGI IMG/M metagenome (GOLD analysis project Ga0209368, IMG submission 185862) | Wastewater treatment Type I Accumulibacter community from EBPR Bioreactor in Madison, WI, USA - Reactor 1_4/24/2008_ DNA (SPAdes)... | ecosystem: Engineered > Bioreactor > EBPR >...
CGCGGACGTGAAGTTGCTTGTGCCGGCGCTGGTGCAGGAAACCGTCACCGCCGATGTCACCTACACCGGCCCGCTCACCGCGCCCCTGGCCCAGGGCGCCGAGGTCGGCACGCTCACCATCCACGTCCCCGGCCTGCCCGATGCCCACGTGCCGCTCGTGACCGAAACCGCCGTCGCCAAGGGTGGTTTCCTTACCCGGCTGATGACCGCGGTCGACGTCCTGCGCGCGCGCTACATCGACGGCCCGGCCCCCGCCGAAAGCTGATGTCCGGCCGCTTCCTCTCCTTCGAGGGCATCGACGGCTCGGGCAAGTCCACCCAGGCGCGGCTCCTGGCCGAGGGCCTGCGCGCCGAAGGGCGCGCCGTCACGCTGACCCGCGAACCGGGCGGCTCCCCCGGCGCCGAGGAGATCCGCCGCCTCGTGCTGGAAGGCGACCCCGACCGCTGGTCGGCCGAGACCGAGATCCTGCTCTTCACCGCCGCCCGCCGCGACCACCTGGAAAAGACCATCCGCCCTGCGCTCGCCCGGGGCGAGACCGTCATCACCGACCGCTTCGCCGACAGCACCCGCATGTACCAGGGCCTCTCGCGCGGCGACCTGCGCGCCACGGTGGACCGCCTGCACGATCTGATGATCGGCACCGAGCCCGACCTCACCTTCCTCATCGACATCGACCCCGCAGTCGGCCTCTCGCGCGCCATCGGCCGCGCCGGGGCCGAACAGCGCTTCGAAGACATGGGCCTGCCCCTGCAACAGGCCATGCGCGCGGGCTTCCTCGACCTCGCCCGCGCCCATCCCGCCCGCTTCCACATCATCGACGGCGCCCGCCCGCCCGCCACCATCGCGGCCGAGATCCTGAGCCTCGCCCGCGCCCATCTCGATGGCTGACGACACCCTCCCCGAACCCGACCGCATCGAGGGCGCGCCCCACCCGCGCGAAACCCCGCGGCTGTTCGGCCACGCCGCCGCAAGGGCCGAATTCCTGGCCGCCTTCAACGCCGGCCGCCTGCACCACGCCTGGCTCATCACCGGCCCCCGCGGCCTCGGCAAGGCCACCCTGGCCTGGACGCTCGCCCGCTTCCTCCTTGCCACGCCCGAAGACGACGGCGGCATGTTCGCCCCGCCCCCGCCCGAAACCCTCGACATCCCCGACAGCCACCCCGTCACCGCCCGCCTGCGCGCCCTGTCCGAGCCGCGCCACTTCCTCCTGCGCCGCGGTCTCAACTCCGGCGAAACCGCCCTTTCCGCCGACATCCGCGTGGACGAGGTGCGCAAGCTCACCAGCTTCCTGTCGCTAACCGCCGCCGACGGCGGCCGCCGCACCGTGCTGATCGACGCCGCGGACGAGATGAACAGCGGCGCCGCCAACGCGCTCCTGAAACTCCTGGAAGAACCGCCCGCCCGCGTCACCTTCTTCCTCATCTCGCACCAGCCCTTCCGGCTCCTGCCCACCATCCGCTCGCGCTGCCGCGAGCTGCGCCTCACGCCCCTTCCGGCAAGCGATCTCTCCGACGCCCTCGCCCAGGCCGGCGCGGCCGTGGAACCAGAGGCCCGCACCGCGCTGGCCGAACTCGCCGGCGGCTCGGTGGGCGAGGCGTTCCGCCTCACCAACCTCGACGGGCTCGACCTCTACGCCCGCCTTGTGGCCCTCTTCGCCACCCTCCCCCGGCTCGACCGTCCCAAGGCGCTCGCTATCGCCGAAACCGCTGCCGGTCGCGGCAACGAGGCCCGCTTCGACCTGATCGTCACGCTGATCGATCTGTTCCTCGCCCGCCTCGCCCGCGCCGGCACCACCCGCGAAACCCCGCCCGAAGCCGCCCCGGGCGAGGCCGCCCTCTTCGCCCGCCTCGCCCCCGATGCCCACTCGGCACGCACCTGGGCCGACCTTGCCCAGACGCTTGGCCTGCGCGCCCGCCGCGGCAAGGCGGTCAACCTTGACCCTGCGGCGCTTCTCATGGATATGGTGCTCAAGATCGACGAGACGGCGGGAAGCCTCGCCCTCAGGTGAGACGATGACCCCCACTCCGCCCGCCCTCGTGGACAGCCACTGCCACCTCGATTTCCCCGATTTCGAGGGCGAGCTGCCCCAGATCATCGACCGCGCCCGCGTGGCCGGCGTGACCCGCATGGTCACCATTTGCACCCGGCTGGTGAACGAACCGAAGGTCCGCGCCATCGCCGAAACCTACGAGGGCGTGTTCTACGCGGTCGGCATCCACCCGATGTCCGTCACCGAACAGCCGCTTGCCACGCGCGACCAGCTGATCGCCTTCACCCGGCACCCCAAAATGGTCGCCATCGGCGAAACCGGGCTCGACTACCACTACACGCCCGAGTCAAAGCCCCTCCAGCAGGAAAGCCTGCGCCTCCATATCGAGGCCGCGCAGGCCACCGGCCTGCCCCTGGTGATCCACGCCCGCGACGCCGATGACGACATGGCCGCCATCCTGTCCGAAGGCTTCCGCGCCCGGCCCTATTCTTGCGTGATGCACTGCTTCTCGTCCTCCGCCGCGCTGGCCCGCGCCGCGCTGGACATGGGCTTCTACCTCTCGATGTCCGGCATCGCCGCCTTCCCGAAATCCACCGAACTGCGCGAGATCTTCGCGCAAGCGCCGCTCGACCGCATCCTGGTGGAAACCGACAGCCCCTATCTGGCCCCTCCGCCGCACCGCGGCCGGCGCAACGAACCGGCCTATACCGCCTTCACCGCCAGGGTCGGTGCCCAGGTCTTCGGCCTGACCGAGGCCGAATTCGCCGCCGCCACCTCGGCCAATTTCGACCGGCTCTTCACCAAGGCCGCAGGACAGGCGAAAGCCGCCTGACATGGCCCAGCTCCGCTTCACCATCCTTGGCTGCGGCTCGTCGGGCGGGGTGCCGCGCCTTGGCGGCGACTGGGGCGTCTGCGACCCCACGAACCCGAAGAACCGCCGCCGCCGCTGCTCGATGCTGGTTGAACGCACGACCAGCGCCGGCACCACCCGCGTGCTGATCGACACCTCGCCCGACATGCGCGACCAGCTTCTTGATGCCGGGGTGGGCCGCCTGGATGGCGTGATCTACACCCATTCCCATGCCGACCACATGCACGGCATCGACGACCTGCGCCAGATCGTGTTCAACATGCAAGAGCGCCTGCCGGTCTGGGCCGATGGCCCCACGCAAGAGGCGCTGCTCTCGCGCTTCGGCTATGCCTTCGTCCAGCCCCCCGGTTCGCCCTATCCCGCGATCCTCGACCTGCGCCAGCTTGACGGGCCGGTCACGGTGGATGGCGTGGGCGGCGAAATCCGGCTGGAACCCTTCCGCGCCAACCACGGCACCATCGACGCGCTCGGCTTCCGCATTGGTCCGCTCGCCTATCTGCCCGATGCCGTGGACATCCCGGCGGAAAGCTGGCCGCACCTTGCCGGGCTCGACTGCTGGGTGGTCGATGCCCTGCGCCGGAAGCCGCATCCCACCCATGCGCATCTCGCACTCACGCTGGACTGGATCGCCAGAGCGCGGCCCGCGCGCGCCGTGCTGACGAACATGCATGTGGACCTCGATTTCGACCAGCTCGAAGCGGAACTTCCCGCCCATATCCGCCCCGCCCATGACGGGATGGTCATCGCCTACGACCTGCCCGACAGCGCCGGATGAGCGCCCTTCTCGACGTCATCCTGCCGGTCTTCCTCATCATCGGCTTTGGCTGGGCCGCCGCGCGTGGCGGGCTCATCACCGAAGCCGGCATCGACGGGGTGATGCGCTTTTCCCAGAACTTCGCCCTGCCCTGTCTGCTTTTTCGCAATATGGCCGGGCTCGACCTGCGCACCGCCTTCGATCCGGGCCTGATGATCTCGTTCTACGGCGGCGCCTTCGCGGGCTTTGCCGCGGGCTTCTTCGGCGCGCGGCTCCTGTTCAAGCGGCCCGTGGCGGATTCCATCGCCATCGGCTTCGCCTGCCTGTTCTCGAACTCGCTGCTTCTTGGCCTTGCCATCACCGAACGCGCCTATGGCCCCGAGGCATTGGCCGGCAACTACGCGATCATCGCGCTGCACTCGCCCTTCCTTTACGGCACCGGCATCACGATGATGGAGCTTGCCCGCTCTCGCGGGCTGGGGCTCGGCCCGTCCGCGATGATGCGCCAGACCCTGCGCGCGATCTTCACCCAGCCCCTCGTGGTGGGCATCACGCTCGGCTTCCTGTTGAACCTCTCCGGCCTGCCCCTGCCCGGCATCGCGGCCGCCGCGCTCGACATGATGGGACGCGCCGCCATTCCGGCGGCGCTCTTCGGGCTTGGCGGGGTGCTGTTCCGCTACCGCCCCGAAGGTGACACGCGCACGATCCTGTGGATCTGCTTCTGTTCGCTGGTGCTGCATCCCACCGTGACCTTCGGCCTCGGCCGTTTCGTCTTCGACCTGCCCGTGCCCGGCCTGCGCTCGGCCACCGTCACCGCCGCCATGCCGCCGGGGGTGAACGCCTATCTCTTCGCCCACATGTATGGCGTGGCCAAGCGGGTGACCGCCTCCGCCGTGCTGGTCGCCACCGCGCTGGCGCTGTTCACCGCCGCCGTCTGGCTGCACCTGCTGCCCTAGCCGCATCTTCGCGCGAGGGGCCCCTCCTTCGGACAATTCTTAAGTCCAAGTTAAAGCGCACCGGCAACCCATTGAAATATATAGGCTCGATCAAGCGTCCGAGCTCGGACGCCTAGGCCCCGGTCCTGGCCCGGACCGCGATCATCACCCCCGCCAGGGTGATCAGCCCCATCCCCAGCACCGCCAGGGGCGTCAGGGTCTCGGACCAGATCACCCAGCCCCAGAAGGCCGAGGCCGGCAGGATCACATATTCGAAGACCGCCACCCGGCTGGCCGAGGCGATCTGGTAGGCCCGGATCATCAGCCCCACCCCCAGAAGCGACCCCGCCGCCTGCACGAAGGTCCAGAACCAGAAGGCCCCCGACGGCACCACCGCCCCCCGCTGCACGAACCCCGCCGCCCCCTCCGGCACCGCCACCGGCGCCAGGTGAAGCACGGCCAGCCCGATGACCCCCAGGATCCCCAAGGCCACGAAGAACCCCGCCAGCAAGACCTCCGCCCGCTCCTGCCCGCACCACCGCCGGGTCGCGATGTTCCCCATGGCATAGAGGGCCCCCGCCGCCACCGGCAGCACCGCCGCGACCGACGCGCCCGACATGGCCGAAGGCCCCAGCACCAGGATCACCCCCACGAACCCCACCGCCACCGCGATGATCCGCACCGGCCCGATCGCCTCGCCATAGACGAACCGCGAGATCAGAAGGACAAAGATCGGCGCCGTGAACAGCCCCGCCGCCACCTGCGCCACCGGCAGGAAGGCGAGCGCCCCGAAATAGATCAGCATGGCCAGCCCATGAATCGCCGACCGCGCCGCCACCGCCTTCGGCGAAACCGGCCGCAGCCGCAGCCCGAACGGCACCGCCACCGCGCCCAGGATCACCATCGCCATGACCGACCGCGTGACATGGAACTGCCAAAGCCCCGCCTCGGCCGCGATGACCCGGACATAGTTGTCGGTGAAGCCGATGATCACGGCATAGATCAGGATCAGGCCAGCGGCGGCGAGTGTTCTGTCGGGCACGATCGATCCTGCGTCTTGTCCAGTCTTCCCTTGCTCTTCAACCCTGCTAACGTCCCCTCCGCGCGCCGGAAAACGACATCTCACGGGGAGGGACGCATGGGCTGGCTGGCAGACGAGACAGGACTGGAGAAATGCGCGGCCAACTACGTGCCGCTGACGCCGCTTTCCCTCCTCCGTCGCGCGGCCGACATCCACGCCAACCGCACGGCCGTGGTCTGGAAGTCCACGCGCCGGACCTATGCTGAATACGCGGCCCGCGTCTCGCGCCTGGCTTCCGCCCTTGCCACGCGAGGCGTGCAACCCGGAGACGTGGTGGCGACGCTCCTGCCCAACATCCCTGCCCAGGCCGAAGCCCACTTCGGCGTGCCAGCCTGCGGCGCGATCCTGAACACCATCAACACCCGGCTGGACGTCGAGACTGTGGCCTATATCCTCGGGCACGCCGGCGCAAAGCTTCTGATCTGCGACACCGCGCTGATCCCGCTGGCGGAGGCCGCGATCAAGGCCATGGAGGGCCCGGCGCCTCAGGTCGTCGAAGCGGTTGACGAGGGCTTCGACGCCACCGGCCGCTACATGACCTACGAGGACCTGCTGGCCGAGGGTCATCCCGGCGCCGCTTGGCTGATGCCGGCGGACGAATGGGAATCCATCGCCATCAACTACACCTCTGGCACCACCGGCCGTCCGAAGGGCGTGGTCTACCACCACCGAGGCGCCTATCTCTCCTCCATGGCCAACGCCATCGCCTGGCGGATGACGCTGTTCCCGGTCTACCTGACCATCGTCCCGCTGTTCCACTGCAATGGCTGGTGCCACACTTGGATGCTGCCGATGCTGGGTGGCACTCTGGTCTGCTGCCGCGACATCACCGCCAAGGCCATCTACGACGCCATCGCCGACGAGGGTGTAACGCATTTCGGTGGCGCGCCAATCGTGCTGAACACGATCGTCAACGCCAAGGAAGAGGATCGCCGCCCCTTCCGCCAGACAGTCGAGGTCTTCACCGCCGGGGCACCGCCGCCGGCGGCGACGCTGGCCGCCTTTGAGCCGCTCGGGTTCAACGTCACTCAGGTCTATGGGCTGACGGAAACCTACGGACCCGCCACCGAGTGCCTTTGGCAACCCGAATGGGAAGGCGCCGTCGGGGCCGAACGGGCCGAGTTGAAGGCGCGCACAGGCGTGGCCATGGCCATGCTGGAGGATGCCGAAGTGCAGGACAGCCGGGGCCACCCCGTGCCGCGCGATGCTGCCCACCTGGGCGAGATCGCAATGCGCGGCAACATGGTGATGAAGGGTTATTACAGGAACCCCGCCGCCACCGCCGAGGCCTTCAAGGGCGGCTGGTTCCATTCTGGCGACATCGCCTTCCAGCACCCCGATGGCTACATGAAGATCACCGACCGGGCCAAGGACATCATCATCTCGGGCGGCGAGAACGTGTCCTCTGTCGAGGTCGAGGACGTGCTGATGAAGCACCCATCGGTCCTGCTTTGTGCCGTCGTGGCCAAACCGGACGAGAAGTGGGGTGAAGTGCCCTGCGCCTTTGTCGAGGTGAAGCCCTCGGCCACTGTCACCGAGACCGAGTTGATCGCGCATTGCCGCAGCAAGCTGGCCGGGTTCAAGACGCCGAAACTGGTTGTGTTCCAGGAACTTCCCAAGACGTCGACGGGCAAAATCCAGAAATTCGAGCTTCGGGCGGTTGCCAAGCTGATCGGGTCGTGATTGTGACGGGCGCCGGCCTGGTCTAGGGTCGGTTCAGGTGTGTGCAAGGCCGGCCAGGGGATGACGGCACTCAAGAAGTATCAGCGGCTGGAATGCCCGGGCCTTTGGCGCGAAACCGCGCCGGCGCAGCGGCGCGAGGTTGTCGTCGGCTTCCGTGAGGCAACGCTGGTGCTGGCCGATCCGCGCACCGACATTGCGCTTACCCAATGGTCGCTGCCCGCTATCCAGCGCCTGAATCCCGGCGAGGAGCCAGCGATCTACGCGCCTGCCCCGGACTCCCCCGAAACGCTGGAGATCGAGGAACCCGAGATGGTTGCCGCGCTGGAGACGGTGCGCGGTGTCGTGGTACGCGCGCAACCCCGGCCCGGCCGGTTGCGCGGCATTGTGGTGGCGGGTGGTACGGCGCTGGTGGTGCTGATCGGACTGTTCTGGCTGCCGGGCGCCCTGGCCAGCCATACTGCTGCCGCCCTTCCCGCGGCCACACGGTCCGAGATTGGAGCAGCTGCTCTGGCGGATCTGGCGCGGCTGACAGGCGCACCCTGCGACGCGCCGCTCGGACTTCAGGCGGCCGACAAGTTGGCCAATCGGCTTTTCGGCCCGGAAGGACCCCGCATCCTGGTCCTGCCCGACGGCCTGACGTCACCTGCCAGCCTGCCGGGGGGACTGATCCTGCTGCCGCGATCTGCGGTCGAAGAGGCAGACGGTCCTGAACGGGCGGCCGGCATGGCCCTCGTGCAGGCCACGCTTGATGAAGTGCAGGATCCGATGGTTCCCGTGCTGCGCCAAGCCGGTACTGTCGCCACGTTCCGACTGCTCACATCCGGACGACTGGACCCGCAATCGCTGCACGGGTACGGAGAGGAGCTGTTGCGTGCGCAAAGCCCCGGCGTCGTGCCCGTAGATCCGGAGCTTCTCCTGCCGAAGTTCGAAGTCGCCCGGGTTCCATCCTCGGCCTATGCCTATGCTGTGGACCCGACGGGAGAAACGACCCTGACCCTGATCGAGGCCGATCCCTTCAAGGGCGCGCCGCCTGACGTGCTAATCCCGGACGATGACTGGATCAGCCTGCAGGCGATCTGCGGCTCCTGACCAGTGCCAAAAGGAAGAGCCCCCGGTTGTGCCGGGGGTCCAGTGTTGTTCTGCCCTGTTGGTTGGTCTGCCTGGACTAACGGATGTAGGCGTCGCCGAAGCCTGCGCCGCGCGCCACCGAAAGCGCGCGCTGCGCCTCGGCTGCACTGGCGAAGGGGCCGGCGAGCACAATCTGAAGCGACTTGCCGTTGCGCGCGATCTTCGACGTCGCAACAGGCAGGCCGAGGGACGAGAGCTTTCCGGCGGCACCCGAGGCATTGGCCGGCACACCAAAGGTGCCGATCTGCACAAAGCGCGCGCCGCTTCCAGCCGAAGCCGTGACGGGCGCGGCGGCCTGCGGGGTCGACCGGGTGGAGACTGTCACTTGCGGCGAAGCGACCTTTGCCGAGCGCGACGACACGGTAACAGCGCCGGGTGGCGGTACATAGGGTTTGGTCCGCACCACGGGCTCGGCCGGAACGGTGCGGGTCCAGATCTGGTCCTGCTGCGCCCAGCCTTCGGCAGTGCCCTTGCCACGATTGGGATTCAGCCGATCATCCGTCCAGGCGCGCTTGTATCCCGGCGGAAGCGGGGGCATGGCATCGGCGGAAGCGACCTGCGGCGCGGGTGCGGTCGTGCGGGTCGAGGTTCCGGCCGCGGCCGAGGCGCGCGTGGCGTTTCCGACGCCGGGCGAGATCGACGGGGCAAGGCCCGCACCGGGCGGATATGTCGGCGCAGCAGCAAAGACGATGGGTTGCGTTCCGGGCGTGCACAGCAGCGCCGTGCCTCCGGTGGTCAGCTTGACACGCACCAGCACCGGCATCGAGGCCGGGCATGCCACCTGGCCCGCACCAGGCCCGCCGGTCGAAATGACGCGGGCCGGCACGCTTTGCGCCGGAAGGGCGCTGGTGGCCTGGGTTGCCACGGGTACGACGACAGGTGCCACCTTCGGTGCAGGCGCAGGGGTCGGCGCAGCGGCAACGACGACTGGCGCGGGCGCGGCAGCCGAAGACTTCCGCGAGAAGCACTTGAGTACGTCACGCCCGTCGGCGCGGGTTTCCACCCGGCCATAGGGCGCGTTCGGCGGGCAACCCGGCGTGGCATCGGCCACGACAACCGGCGCAGGGGCGACCTGCGTGGGCTTGGCGGCAGGTGCGGGCGCAGGTGCACTGGCAACGGCAGCCGGCGCGACGGGCGCCGACTTGCGTGCAGAGCATTTCAGCACGTCGCTGCCGTCGGCACGGGTTTCAAGCCGTCCATAGGGGGCATTGGCCGGGCAGCCCGGCGTGGCATCGGCAACCATTGCGGGCGCAGCCGCGGAAGGGGCCGGCGCAACATCCGCGGAAGTCCGGGGGGCCGGGGCGGTTGCGATGGGCTCGTCCGGGACCGCCGCCACACGCTCATGCGGGCCGAAGGTGGGCGGGTAGCCGCACATCACCTTGCGGTTCGCACCCACCCGCGGAATCCAGTTGGTTGACCCGCCGACGCCCGCGCGCATGTAGATGCAGCCGCGGCTGTCGACGAACTGGTCGCCCTTGAAGCTGGACGGGGGCACTTCCTTGGGGCCGCCGATCTGCGCCAGCGTCTGGGCGGACCCCATGGACGAAGCAGCGAGTGTCACGCAAAGCGTGACTGACAACAATTCCCGGAGCATGGCAGCACCCCATATGCTTTCCGGCAGCATGGGGCAGGATTGTTTCCAAGTAAAGTGGTTTGGACCCTATTTAGTGCCGAACATTCGGTCTCCCGCATCCCCTAGGCCAGGGACAATATATCCATGATCATTGAGGTGGCTGTCCACAGCCGCTGTGATGATCGGAACGTCCGGATGGGCTTCTTTCATCCTTTGAACACCCTCCGGTGCCGCCAGAAGGCAGAGGAAGCGGATGTTGCGCGCACCGGATTGTTTCAAAAGGTCAACCGCTGCCGCCGAAGAATTGCCTGTGGCCAGCATGGGATCGACGACAATGGCAAGCCGATCCTCCATCTGCGTCGGCAGCTTGCAATAGTACTGAACCGGCTGAAGCGTGGCCGGATCGCGGTAAAGCCCCACGAAGCCCACCCGTGCCGCCGGGATCAGTTCCAGGATACCGTCGAGAAGCCCGTTGCCCGCGCGCAGGATCGACACCAGTGCCAGCTTCTTGCCCTCGATGGTAGGGGCGTCCATCTCGCACAGCGGCGTCTCGATGCGGATGGTGGTCATGTCCAACTCGCGCGTGACCTCGTATGCCAGAAGCAGGCTGATCTCGCGCAAGAGGCGCCGGAAGCTGGCGGTCGAGGTGGACTTGTCCCGCATCAGCGTCAGCTTATGCTGCACCAGAGGATGGGACACGACGGTCAGGTGTTCACGCATTTGCAGCCTCCAGTCGTTTCGCGATCTTCGATCGGGTATCGGTATCGCAGAAGGCCGCGTCAAGCGCCGTGCGGTTCAGCGTCGCGAAGACGCCGTCATCCCAGTCGAACGCATCCGACAACATGTCGTACTCGCGCGTCATGGTCGTGTGGAAGAAGGGCGGATCGTCAGTCGATACCGTGACCTTCACGCCGCGGTCGAAGAGCTTGCCGATGGGATGGGCGCGGAAGGTTGGCCAGATGCCAAGCGCGACGTTCGATCCGGGGCAGACCTCGAGCACCGTGCCCCGTTCGGCCAGTTCGTCCACCAGGGCAAGGTCCTCGATGGCGCGCACGCCATGGCCGATACGCTCGGGGTTCAGGTCATGCAGCGCGGCGCGCACGCTTTCGGGCCCGCCCCATTCGCCAGCATGGGCAGTGATACGCAGGCCGGCCTCCCGGGCGCAATCGAAGGCCCAAAGGAAATCCTTCGGCTGCAACACCTTCTCGTCGCCCGCGATGCCAAAGCCGGTGATCCAGTCCCCCGCCGTCTCGGCCGCGCAGATTGCCGTCTCGCGTGCCTTGTCAGGGCCGAAATGGCGGATGCAGGTGATGATGCCGCGCAGGATGATGCCCATCTGGCGCTCGGCCTGGTCGGCGGCATCTCGGATGGCGTGAAGATATTCCTTCCACGCGCCCACATCCCGCCCGCCGCAGAAGTCGGGCGACAGGAAGGTTTCGGAATAGACAACGCCGTTGGCGGCGCTTTCCTCCAACACGGCAAGGGTCAGCCGCCTGTAGTCCTCCGGCGTCTGCAAGGTCGAGGTCGCCGCCTCGTAGACCTTCAGGAAATCCCAGAAATCGGTGAAGCGATAGCTTCCGTCGGGGTTGAACAGACCCGACAGGTCCATGTGCTTTTCCTGCGCGAGGCCGCGGATGAAGGCGGGCGGCGCAGCGCCTTCGAGGTGGAGGTGAAGTTCGATTTTCGGGACGGATTTCATTCGTGGTGCCTCTTGCAAGCAGGCGGAGGTTTCACACCCCCGCACCCCTGTGGGGTATTTCCAGACAGAGAATGACCTAGAGGAAGGATTTGCCTGGGCCTTCGCACGCAATGCCCAGATGGGCCGCGACCGAGGCAGCGACATCGGTGAAGGCTACAAGGCCTATCGACCCTGCGCCAACACCAGCGCACAGTACCGGCACCCGTTCCCGAGTGTGGTCTGTACCCGTCCAGGTAGGATCGTTGCCATGGTCGGCGGTGAACAACGCCAGATCGCCGGGACGCAGCAGTGCGAGGAAGTCGCCAGTGCGCCGGTCGAACCACTCCAGAGCGCGGGCATAGCCAGACACGTCGCGCCGGTGGCCATACAGGCTGTCGAACTCGACGAAGTTGGCAAAGGTCAGTGAACCGGGTTCGGCGGCATCTGCAAGCCGCAGCAGATGTTCGAAAAGCTCCGCGTCCGACTTGCCCTTGTGCAGCTTGCCGATGCCCCGGTGCGAGAAGATGTCGCCGATCTTGCCGACGGCATGGGTGGAGCGCCCGGCCGCCTGAGCCCAATCCAGAAGCGTGGGCGCGGGCGGGGAAATCGCGAAGTCCCGGCGATTGGCAGTGCGGGCGAAGGCTCCCGGCCTGCCGACGAAGGGCCGGGCGATGACGCGGCCGATCTTCATCGCGTGCAGGGCGGGTGCCAGATCCTCGCAAAGCCGGATCAGCCGGTCCAGACCGAATGCCTCTTCATGCGCCGCGATCTGGAACACGGAGTCAGCCGAAGTATAGCAGATCGGCCATCCAGTCCGCAGATGTTCGGCCCCGAGGCGCTCGATGATCTCGGTGCCCGAGGCATGGCAGTTGCCGAGGATGCCATTGGTTCCGGCGCGGGCGCAAACCTCTGCAACCAGGCGTTCCGGGAACGCGGGAACCCGGTCGGGAAAGTAGGCCCAGTCCCAAGGCACCGGCACACCGGCCAGTTCCCAATGGCCCGAAGGCGTGTCCTTGCCCTTCGACACCTCGCTCGCCGCACCCCAACGGCCCCTCGGCTCTGCCCCCAAACCTGGGGCCTTCAGTCCAGTGGCCAGCCGGACAGCCGCCCCGAGACCGAGCGCATCGAGGTTGGGCAAGTGAAGTGGGCCGCTCCGCCCCTCTTCGGCCCGCCCCTCGGCACAGGCCAGCGCGATGTGACCAAGCGTGTTCGCGCCTTCATCGCCGAAGGCAGCGGCATCCGGAGCACCGCCGCAGCCCACGGAATCCATCACGATCAGGAAGGCGCGGCTCATGCGATCCTCGCGTGGATGAGAGGTGGCTCGTCGGGAAGGTCCTGAGCGATGCGATAGGCCGCCTGCACGGCGGCGACGGCGACCTCGGCCTCGGCCTCGGTTGCGGCATGCACCATGGCCAGCGGCACCTCGCGGCTGGCCTCTTCGCCGATCCCGGCAAGGTCCGAGAGCCCGACGGACGGATTGATCCGGTCGCCGTCGCGCAAGCGCCCGCCGCCCAGATGCACCACCGCCTGGCCAAGCGCGAAGCCGTCGATAGCCGATACCCAGCCGTTGGCCGGGCTGGGAACCTCACGCACTACAGGAGCCGAGGGCAGACGGTCGGGCCAACGGTCGACAAAGTCGGCAGGTCCGCCCTGGGCCGCCACCATCTTGCCGAAGGCTTCCGCCGCCGCGCCGGATTCCAGCGCCTGCGCGATGCGTCCTGCCCCGTCCTGCGGGTCGGCCGCCAGCCCGCCAAGCGCTAGCGCCTCGCCACCAAGCGCGCAGGTGATGTCCCAAAGCGCCGCGTTGACCGACGTGCCCGAAAGCGTTTCCATCACCTCGATCACTTCCAGCGCATTGCCGGCAGCTGTAGCCAGCGGTTGGCTCATGTCGGTGATGAGGGCAGTTGTCATGCAGCCGGCACCCTGCGCCGTTGACACCAGCGATTGCGCCAGCGCCCGCGCATCCTCCATCGTCTTCATGAAGGCGCCAGAGCCAACCTTCACATCCAGAACCAGCGCTTCCAGTCCCGCCGCCAGCTTCTTCGACAGGATTGAGGCGGTGATCAGGTCGATGGATTCCACCGTGCCCGAGATGTCGCGGATGGCGTAGAGGCGTCGGTCGGCCGGGGCGAGATCGGCCGAGGCGGCGACGATGGCGCAATGCACACGGTCCATCTGGGCGCGGAACTGGTCCTCGCTCAGCCCGGTCCGAAAGCCGGGAATCGCCTCCAGCTTGTCCAGCGTGCCGCCGGTATGGCCCAGGCCGCGGCCCGAGATCATCGGCACATAGGCGCCGCAGGCGGCGAGCGCCGGAGCCAGAAGCAGCGACACGCAGTCGCCGATGCCGCCGGTGGAATGCTTGTCCACAACCGGGCCCGGCAAATCCCAGGCCATGACGCGGCCGGAATCCCGCATGGCAGAGGTCAAGGCCACGCGGCCCGCCTCTCCCAGCCCCTTCAACAGCACCGCCATCGCGAAGGCGCCGGCCTGCGCATCGGTGACCTCGCCCGAGGCAAGCCCGGCGGCAAACCAGCGCAACTCGTCCGCCGACGGGACAACCCCGTCGCGCACCTTCATCACGATGGACCGCGCGTCCATCTCAGGCCCGGTCCATGTGCGCGGCCGTGAAGACACCCGGCAAGATCTCTGCCACCGTCATCACCTTCTGCTTGCCGTCCGTGGTGCAGAGCGTGACCTTCACATCGGCATCGGCGAATTCCGAGATCTTCTGCCGGCAACCGCCGCAGCAGGGCACGGGTTCGGGGCTGTCCGCGATCACCCAGATTTCGGCGATGCGCGTGTCGCCACCGGCCACCATCGCCGCAATCGCACCGGCCTCGGCGCAAGTACCTTCGGGATAGGCCACGTTCTCGACATTGCAGCCAACATAGACCTTGCCAGAGGTCGAGAGGATTGCCGCGCCCACCTTGAAGCGGGAATAGGGCGCCCATGCGTTCAGGCGGACCTGGGTGGCGGCATCAAGCAGGGACATCTGGACCTCGGCTTCCGATTTGACCATTCGGTCGAGAGTGTGGGACCGGCCGCGCCAAACTGCAAGCGCGGCTACACGACCAGAGTTGGCGGGTTCCCGGGCAGCGTCACCTCCAGCAGTTCAAGGTCGGCCGAAGGCTCGGCGTAGCGGGTGGCCATCCCCGGCGGTATGACGAAGGCATCGCCGGGCGACAGGCGATAGGGCTCCTTGCCCTCGCCTTCCAGCACCATGCTGCCCGACATCACGAAGGTGAACAGGATGTCGCCGTCATGCCGGGTCCAGCGAGTCTCGCCACCATCGGGCCTTGCCACCATGACCGAGGCCACGCCCTTCGTATTGGCGTTGATCGAGGTGTCGCGGGCCACGAAGCCCGGCAGCCGGAAGGGCTGGAACGCGCCCTTCGCACCGATGTCATGCACGAAGCGCTGGCCGTCCCACTCGCGGTCGGGGCGGTAGTCTGGCGTGGGCAGGGTCATCTCGTGGTCGATCTCGGTGACATGATCGGCCGGCACACCGATCTCGATGACCTCGATCCCCTCGCCGGATTCCAGCACCCGGTGCCGGATCTGCGGCGGCTGGATGAAGCAGTCGCCGGCGTGCAGCCGCCGGATGCCGCCCTGGTCTTCGTACAGCACATCGACCCAGCCCTTGATGCAGAAGATCAGCTGGAAGCCGACCTTGTGGAAATGCACCATGTCCGGAACCTTGCCGTCCGGCACGCGGATGTGGCTGGCGATCATCGCGCCGCCCAGGCGCGACGGCACCAGGTCGCGGTACATCATGCCGGCCCGGCCGATCACCCAGGGCGCCTGGTCGGCCAGCCGTCGCACCACGAACGCATGTTGCGTGGCGGGCAGCACCAGCGGCGGGTTCAACTCGTCAATCTCGATGCGCGTGCCGTTCGGCGCGGTCAGCTCGCGTTTGCCCCCGGCAAAGCCGTCCGGGTCTTCGGTCAGGATGCGCAGCGTGCCCGGCGCCTCCTTCGCCCCCTTCTCGATGCGCAGCCGCAGCCCATGGCCCGACAGCACCGCAACTTCGGGGTTGTCGGCCGGATAGATCATGTCCAGCCGCATCTTCAGCACCTTCATGTAGAAGGGCAGGTCATCGCGCAACTCGTTGGTGGGCAGCCGGATCTCGGCGCGGGTCTCGGTCATCTCGTCCTCCCCGGAACGGCCGCAGATTGGGCGCGGCCCCGGCGATTTGCAAGGCGGCCCTGAAACACCTGCGGTTTCCCCGAATTGCACCGCTCCGAAATTGGTTTAATGGGTAAGCGAGGATCGGGAGGACGACATGGCAGACGAAGCACGGCACGAGAATGCCCGCCAGGCGGCGCTGGACTATCACGAGTTCCCGCGGCCCGGAAAGCTCGAGATCCGCGCCACCAAGCCGCTCGCCAACGGCCGCGACCTCAGCCGCGCCTATTCGCCCGGCGTGGCTGAGGCCTGCCTGGAAATCAAGGCCGATCCCGCTAACGCCAGCCGCTACACCAGCCGCGGCAATCTGGTGGCTGTGGTGTCCAACGGCACCGCCGTGCTTGGCCTCGGCAACATCGGCGCCCTGGCCTCGAAACCGGTGATGGAGGGCAAGGCGGTGCTCTTCAAGAAATTCGCCAACATCGATTGCTTCGACATCGAGTTGAACGAACCCGACCCAGAACGCCTGGCCGACATCGTCTGCGCGCTGGAGCCGACCTTCGGCGCGATCAACCTAGAAGACATCAAGGCCCCCGACTGCTTCATCGTGGAAAAGCTCTGCCGCGAGCGGATGAACATTCCTGTGTTCCACGATGACCAGCACGGCACAGCCATCGTGGTTGGTGCGGCGGCCACCAATGCGCTGATCGTCGCCGGCAAGACCTGGGAAGACATCAAGGTCGTCTCCACCGGTGGCGGCGCGGCGGGCATCGCCTGCCTTGAAATGCTGGTGAAACTTGGGGTGCGGCGCGAGAATGTCTGGCTGTGCGACCTCGCCGGTCTCGTCTATCACGGCCGCCATGACCAGATGACCCAGCAGAAGGCCGCTTTCGCGCAAGGCACCACCCCGGCCACGCTGGCCGATGTGATCGGCGGCGCCGACCTGTTCCTTGGCCTCTCCGGCCCCGGCGTGCTGACGCCCGAGATGGTGGCGAAGATGGCGCCGCGACCGATCATCTTCGCCCTGGCCAACCCCACGCCGGAAATCCTGCCCGACGCCGTGCGCTCGGTCGCGCCGGACGCCATCATCGCCACCGGCCGGTCGGATTTTCCGAACCAGGTCAACAACGTCCTGTGCTTCCCGTTCATCTTCCGGGGCGCGCTGGACGTGGGCGCCACCACCATCAACGACCAGATGGAACTGGCCTGCATCGACGGCATCGCTGCCCTGGCCCGCGCCACCACCAGCGCCGAAGCCGCTGCCGCGTACCGGGGCGAGACCATGAGCTTTGGGGCCGACTACCTGATCCCCAAACCCTTCGACCCCCGACTGATGGGTGTGGTCGCCACTTCTGTCGCCCGTGCGGCGATGGAAACCGGCGTGGCGGCCCGGCCGCTGCCCGACCTTGACGCCTACAAGCAGAAGCTCGACGGGTCGGTCTTCAAGTCGGCGCTCCTTATGCGCCCGGTGTTCGAGGCATCAAAGCTCGCCGTCCGCCGCATCGTCTTTGCCGAGGGCGAGGACGAGCGCGTGCTGCGCGCGGCGAACGCGATGCTGGAAGAAACCACAGACCTGCCAATCCTGATCGGGCGACCCGAAGTCGTGGAAGGCCGGTGCGAGCGTTATGGCCTGCCGATCCGCCCCGGCCGCGACTTCCACCTGGTGAACCCGGAAAACGATCCCCGGTATCGCGATTACTGGGGCACCTATCACGAATTGATGGCACGGCGCGGCGTCACGCCCGACACCGCCCGCGCTGTGATGCGCACCAACACCACCGCCATCGGCGCGATCATGGTCCACCGGGGCGAGGCGGATTCCCTCATCTGCGGCACCTTCGGCCAGTATCACTGGCACCTGAACTATGTCCGCCAGATCCTGGCCCGTGGCGGCTTGCGCCCCACCGCGGCGCTCAGCCTGATGATCCTGGAAGACGGACCGCTCTTCATCGCGGATACCCACGTCCACTCCGAACCCACTCCGGCTGAAATTGCCGAAACCGCCATCGGCGCCGCGCGCCACGTCCGACGCTTCGGCCTGACTCCCAAGGTCGCGCTGTGCACGCAAAGCCAGTTCGGCAACATGGACAACGCCGCCGCGCTTCGGATGCGCGCGGCGCTGGAGCTTCTGGATGCCCGCGAACCCGATTTCGCCTATGAGGGCGAGATGAACATCGACGTGGCGCTGGACCAGACGCTGCGCGACCGCATCTTCCCCGGTTCGCGCTTCGAAGGGGCGGCGAACGTGCTTCTGTTCGCTTCGTCCGACACGGCCTCCGGGGTGCGGAACATCCTGAAGATGAAGGCCGGAGGGCTGGAGGTCGGGCCGATCCTGATGGGCATGGGCAACAAGGCGCATGTGGTCACACCCTCGATCACCGCACGGGGCTTGTTGAACATGTCTGCCATCGCAGGAACGCCGGTGGCGCATTACGGGTGAAAAGGACCGGTCACGCCCTTGTCGTCCTTGCCCTGACGCTGCTCACACAATTGGGCGGCCTTGCATGGCTCGCGGCTCTTGCCTTTCGAAGGCGCTGGATTGCCTTCCCGGTTGCCTATGTCCTAATCTGGCTGGCCGCGCAGGCCTTGGCACCGCTGGCAGGCCGGGTTGCCCTGCCCTGCCGGGGCGAACCGCTTCGGGCACAGTCCTTGTTCTATTGTGCTGCGATGCGGAACTTCGCCACGCCGGCCGCGGCGGCGGTAGCCAGGGACGCTGCCGCCGCGGTTGCAGTCGAGTATCCTGGCACGGTCACGCTTTACCTCGACGCGGGCTTTCCGTTTCTCGATGGCATGCCCGTGATCCCGCACCTATCGCACGCGGATGGTCGGAAGATCGACTTTGCTTTCTACTACGCGCAGGACGGCGAATATCTTCCAGGCGTTACAAGGTCGCCGCTCGGCTATTTTGCCTTCGAAAGCCTGTCCGCAGAAGCCTGTCCAGCGCGATGGCCGACACTCCGATGGGACTTGCGCGCCTTGCAGCCCCTTTGGCGAGGCCTCGACCTTGAACCGCAACGAACGGGCGCGCTGGTCCGAGCGCTGGTGCATCAACCAGAGATCGGCAAGGTCTTCGTTGAACCGGCCCTGGCGATCCGGCTTGGCCTGTCCGACGAGAAGATCCGCTTCCAGGGATGCCGCGCGGCGCGCCACGATGATCACATCCATGCTCAACTGCGGTGATTCCCACGCGGAATTTGCAAAGTCATGGCGGCTTTTCGCGTCTGATGCAGCAGCCCAAGAGCTTTGCAAATTCTACCCGCGTTCCGCATCAGATTTCTGCAAACATTTCGTCGCACCCCTCCCCCGTTGCCGGTAACATCGTTGCGCCTGAACGGGCGCCTGACGTAACAGAACAACGCAGTCGGGAGGGCATGCCATGGCATACAGTGAAATCTACAGCCGTTCGCTCAGCGATCCGGAAGGCTTCTGGCTGGAAGCCGCAAGCGCGATCGACTGGATCAAGCGCCCGACCACCGCCCTGAACGCCGACCGCGCGCCGTTCTATGAATGGTTCACCGACGCCGAGGTCAACACCTGCTGGAACGCGGTGGACCGCCATGTCGAGGCCGGGCGCGGCAAGCAGCCGGCCATCATCCATGACAGCCCGGTGACCGGCACCAAGCATGTCATCACCTATGCCGAACTGAAGGACCGCGTCGCGCGCCTGGCCGGGGCACTAAGGGCGAAAGGCGTGGAAAAGGGCGACCGCGTCATCATCTACATGCCGATGGTGCCCGAGGCTCTGGAGGCGATGCTGGCCTGCGCCCGCCTGGGGGCCATCCACTCGGTCGTTTTCGGCGGGTTTGCCGCCAACGAGCTTGCGGTGCGCATCGACGATTGCACCCCCAAGGCAATCATCGCCGCCTCCTGCGGGATCGAGCCGAACCGGGTTGTCCATTACAAGCCGCTCCTGGACGCGGCGATCGAACTGGCCAGCCACAAGCCCGATTTCTGCGTGATCTTCCAGCGCGAGCAGGAGGTGGCCCAGCTGATCGAGGGCCGTGATGTGGCCTGGCACAGCTTTCAGTTCGGGGTCGAGCCGGTGGACTGCGTGCCGGTCGAGGGCAACCACCCGGCCTATATCCTCTATACCTCAGGCACCACCGGTGCGCCCAAGGGCGTGGTGCGGCCCACGGCGGGGCATCTGGTGGCGCTGGCCTGGACGATGCGGGCCATCTACGACTGCGGGCCGGGCGACGTGTTCTGGGCCGCGTCGGACGTGGGCTGGGTCGTGGGGCACAGCTACATTTGCTACGGTCCCCTGATCGCAGGCTGCACCACCATCGTCTACGAGGGCAAGCCGGTGGGCACGCCGGATGCGGGGGCCTTCTGGCGGGTGATCTCGGAACACAGGGTCCGCAGCTTCTTCACGGCGCCCACGGCGCTGCGGGCGATCAAGCGCGACGATCCCGAGGGCAAGCTGGTTGGCGACTATGACCTGACGCGACTGAAGGCCCTGTACCTGGCGGGCGAGCGGGCGGACCCCGACACGATCATGTGGGCGCAGCGGCATCTGAAGGTGCCGGTCATCGACCACTGGTGGCAGACCGAGACCGGCTATGCCATCGCGGCCAATCCGTTGGGCATCGAGCCGCTGCCGGTCAAGATCGGCTCGCCTTCGGTCGCCATGCCGGGCTTCGATGTCCAGATCCTGGACGAGGGCGGGCATCCGGTGGAACCCGGCCACCTGGGCGCCATCGCGGTGAAGCTGCCGCTGCCGCCCGGCACCTTGCCCACGCTGTGGAACGCCGAGGAGCGGTTCCGGAAGTCCTACCTGCACCACTTCCCCGGCTGGTACGAGACGGGGGATGCGGGGATGAAGGATGCCGACGGCTACCTCTACATCATGGCCCGGACCGATGACGTGATCAACGTGGCGGGGCACCGGCTTTCGACGGGGGCGATGGAGGAGGTGCTGGCCAGCCACCCCGACGTGGCCGAATGCGCGGTGATCGGGGCGGGGGACGAGTTGAAGGGGCAGACGCCGGTGGGCTTCCTGTGCCTGAACAAGGGCTCGGGCCGGGACCATGCGGATGTGGTCCGGGAATGCGTGGCCCTGGTGCGCGAGAAGATCGGGCCGGTGGCCGACTTCAAGAAGGCCGTGGTGGTGGACCGGCTGCCCAAGACCCGGTCGGGCAAGATCCTGCGGGGGACCATGGTCAAGATCGCCGACGGGGCGGCCTGGAAGATGCCGGCCACCATCGACGACCCGGCCATCCTGGACGAGATCACCCTGGCCCTGAAGGCCATCGGCTACGCCCAGACCTCGGCCTGAGGGGGCCGGGCCACAAAGGTGCCCAAGGGGGCGTCCGAGCTCGGACGCCCCCTCCGATTCCATGAAATCAAGGAGTTGCGAGGCCGTGTTAACTTGGACGTAACCTTTGGCGGGTGGCGCAGGGCATTGGACGGCAGGTCCGGCAGGAGGCTCATCGGCCCAAGAGCCTGCGACTGACCGTCTCGGCCAACATGCACGCGCCCCTGCTTTCGGGTCTTCCCGCGCCAATTCTTCTTGAAGCCGAACTCAACCTGTGATTGGGTTCCCTCAATTCTCCGTGCCGGACATAATCATTACCCGGCTGACCCGAAACAGGCAGGATTGCGGTGTTGAAGAACATTGTTGCCGGGCGCCCTGCGCTTGCGGCACTTCCCGCCGCGGCCGAGAGCCTGCGCGGCGCGCAGCAGGACCACGACGCAGCTTGGAGGGTAGGAAGCGTGCGGTCCCTGCTCAACACAGCCACTGCTCGAATCGCCATCGCAGGCATATGTCTGGTTGGCCACACGGGACAACGGGATGAAGGGACGCCTCGATGAAAGCTTTAACGCTTGGAACGTGCATCTTCGTTTGCCTGGTTCAGCCGGCAGCCGGGGACATATTGTCCCTGCAATTTGTCAAAGTTACGAAGGTAAATGACTACGGCGTCATGGTGTTCGAAAAGCGATACCCTGCCAGACTGTGGGGAATCGTTGTTACCGTGCCTGAAACACTTCGCCAACTGGTCGTCGGCAAGGAAATTGGGTGCGAATTCTTGGAGACCCCCGGTGAAGTAAATGATCGCGCGAAGTGCGGAAGCAGTGACACCAGAAATGTGACAGGTCGTCAAATCAATGATCTCAGCCAATTCCTTATAGAAAGAGGTGCGGCTTTCGAGTTCTGCGCGGAAAGTCGGAATCATTTTGGAACATGCGACGGCTTGACAATTAGTCATAGCCATACTGAGAACGGAGAGTCCGAGTGAGCCTGCGGGATGTTTTGTCAAGAATTGGAATTGGAAACCCGAGCTCGCCGGAGTTCGGGCAAAGAACTGAAGCATTGATAGCAAACTTGTATGCACTGGGCGGTCAGATTCGAGTCATGCTTGGCGCAATCGCTGCCGATCCAAGGAACTTTCAAGTTCCTTCTGAAAGGAGCTATTCCCTCTCACACGAACCGCTCGTCAAGCAACCTTTCCTCTGCCTGGTTGGCCACACGGGACAACGGGATGAAGGGACGCCTTTATGAGAGCTTTGACGTTTGGAGCGTGTGCATTTGCCTGCTTGGTTCAGCCGGCAATCGCAGACGTTTTGAGCACGCGATTTGCCAAAGTCACGAAGGTGAATGACTATGGCGTCATGGTGTTTGAAAAGAGATACCCGGCCAGACTATGGGGAATCGTTGTTACCGTGCCTGAAACGCTTCGTCAACTGGTCGCCGGCAAGGAAGTTTCGTGCGAATTCCTTGAGGCCCCAGGTGAAGTTGTTGATCCAGCAAAGTGCGCAAGTGGCGATTTCAGTAGTGAAACGGGATATGAAGGCGGAGATTTGGGCCGGTTCCTAATAGAAAAGGGTGCGGCGTTCGAGTTCTGTGCAGAGAGTCGGAATCATTATGGGACATGCGACGGCTTGACAATAAGTCATAGCCATACTGAGGGTGGAGAATCCGAATGAGCCTGCAGGATGTTTTGTCAAGGATTGGAACTGGAAACTTGAGCACGCCGGAGTTCGGGCAAAGAACTGACGCATTGATAGAAAACTTGAATGCACTGGGCGGTCAGATTCAAGCCATGCTTGGCGCGATCGCTGCCGATCCAAGGAACTTTCAAGTTCTTTCTGAATGAAGCTATTCCCCCTCACACGAATTGCTCGTCCAGCAACCGCTCCTCCAGCCCGTGGCCGGGGTCGAAGAGGATGCGGTGGGCGATCGTGGGTTCGGAGCGGATTTCGACCGAGACCACATCCGTGACTGACCGGCTGTCGGCGTCGGCCATGACCGGGCGTTTTTCGGCTTCCATCACGTCGAAGCGCACGACCGAGGTGTTGCGCAGAAGCGCGCCGTGCCAGCGGCGGGGGCGGAAGGCGGCCATTGCCGTCAGCGCCAGCACGTCCGAGCCGATGGGCAGGATGGGCCCGTGGGCCGAGTAGTTGTAGGCGGTTGAGCCGGCGGGGGTGGCGACCAGCGCGCCGTCGCAGACGAGTTCCGGCATCCGCACCTTGCCGTCGACGGTGATGCGCAGCTTGGCGGCCTGGGGGCCGGCGCGCAGGAGCGAGACCTCGTTGATCGCCAGCGCCTTCACCACGGCGCCCGACCTTTGCACCGCCGTCATGGCAAGCGGGTGGATCACCGCCTCTTCCGCAGCGGCGACGCGGGCGGGCAGATCTTCGACGGCATAGGCGTTCATCAGGAAGCCGATGGTGCCGCAGTTCATGCCATAAACGGCCAGGCCGCGCTTTTGCACGTCGTGCAGGGTCTGGAGCATGAAGCCGTCGCCGCCGAGCGCCACGACGACATCGGCCTGATCCAGCGCGCACTGGCCATAGGCCTCGGTCATCCGCGCCAGCGCGGTCTGCGCCTCGGGGGCGGGGCTGGCGGCAAAGGCGATCCTGCGCTGGTTCATCGGGTTCCCTCGCGGCCGGGCGCCGCGTCCTGCCGCCACTCTTGCCGCGCGGCCGCGGCAACTCAACCCCGGCCGGTGCCGGTGGAGGGGATTTCCGATGCGACCTTTCGTTTCCGATCCTGCGCCTGGCTTCGCTCGCCCTGTCGCGAATGTCGGATTCCGCCCTTTCTTGGGCAGGATGTCTGCTGTATTCGGGGCCACGCCACGCCCAAGGCCGCCAAAGGAGCTTGCCCCATGACTGCCACGCACCGCGACAGCGGCTTCTTCACCGAAACCCTCTCTTCGCGCGACCCCGAGCTTTATGCCTCGATCGCGGACGAGCTTGGCCGCCAGCGCGAGGAGATCGAGCTGATCGCCTCGGAGAACATCGTGTCGCGCGCCGTGCTGGAGGCGCAGGGCTCGGTGATGACGAACAAGTATGCCGAGGGCTACCCCGGCAAGCGCTATTACGGCGGGTGCCAGTTCGTGGACGTGGCCGAGACGCTGGCCATCGAGCGGGCGAAGGCGCTGTTCAACTGCAAGTTTGCCAATGTGCAGCCGAATTCGGGTAGCCAGATGAACCAGGCGGTGTTCCTGGCGCTCTTGAAGCCTGGCGACACCTTCATGGGGCTGGACCTGAATTCGGGCGGGCACCTGACGCATGGCTCGCCGGTGAACATGTCGGGCAAGTGGTTCAACGTGGTGTCCTATGGCGTGCGCCAGCAGGACCAGCGGCTGGACATGGACGACGTGCGGCGCAAGGCGCTGGAGCATCGGCCGAAGCTGATCATCGCGGGCGGCACGGCCTATTCGCGCGAATGGGACTGGGCGGCGTTCCGCGCCATCGCCGACGAGGTGGGGGCGTATCTGCACGTGGACATGGCGCATATCGCCGGGCTGGTGGCGGGGGGCGTCCATGCCTCGCCCATTCCGCATGCGCATGTGGTGACGTCGACCACGCACAAGTCGCTGCGCGGGCCGCGCGGCGGGCTGATCCTGACCAATGACGAAGAGATCGCCAAGAAGGTGAACTCGGCAGTGTTTCCGGGGCTTCAGGGCGGGCCGCTGATGCATGTGATCGCGGCGAAGGCGGTGGCTTTCGGCGAGGCACTGCGGCCGGAGTTCAAGACCTATGCGGCGCAGGTGAAGACCAATGCCGCGGCCATGGCGGACGAGCTGATGAAGGGCGGCATCGACATCGTGTCGGGCGGCACCGACAACCACCTGTGCCTGGCGGATCTGCGGCCGAAGGGTGTGACGGGCAAGGCGGCCGAGGCGGCCCTGGGCCGGGCGCATATCACCTGCAACAAGAACGGCGTGCCGTTCGATCCGGAAAAGCCCTTCGTGACCAGCGGCATCCGCCTGGGGGCGCCGGCGGGCACGACCCGCGGCTTCGGCGAGCCCGAATTCCGCCAGATCGCGCGCTGGATCGTGGAAGTGGTGGACGGGCTGGCGGCCAATGGCGAAGCCGACAACGGTGCGGTCGAGGCCAAGGTGCGGGGCGAGGTCGAGGCGCTGTGCCGGGCCTACCCGATCTACCAGGGCATGTGACATCTGCCTGACGGCTTTGGGAGGCCCCGCTCTGGCGGGGCCTTTTTCTTGGCGGCTTGACGGGATTCTGAATCCGCAGTCAAAATCATCGCGGGAGGATTGCCATGCCCCGCGACCCGCGTTTCGACCCTTTGTTCCAGCCCCTGAAGATCGGCCCCGTGACCGCGCCCAACCGGTTCTGGCAGGTGCCGCATTGCACCGGCATGGGCAACCGCCACCCGCGCACCCTGGCCGCGATGCGGAGGGTGAAGGCCGAGGGGGGCTGGGGGGTTGTGAATACCGAATACTGTTCGATTCATGAAAGTTCCGACGACACGCCGGCCATCCATGCCTCGCTTTGGGATGACCATGACGTGCGCGCCCATGCGCTGATGACCGAGGCGGTGCATTTCCAGGGGGCGCTGGCCGGGGTGGAGCTTTGGCACGGCGGCATCCGGGTGTCGAACGCCTGGTCGCGCATTGCGGCACTGGGGCCGGTGAGCGCCATGGCGGAGAATGTGCCGTGGCAGAGCCAGAAGATGGACCGGCAGGACATGACGCTGTTGCGCCAGTGGCACCGGGCGGCGGCGCTGCGTGCGGTGCAGGCGGATTTCGACGTGGTCTATGTCTATGCCGCGCATACCTATTTGCTGGCGCAGTTCCTGGACCCGGTGCTGAACCCGGTGGATTGGGAGGCGCGGATCGGGCTGGTGCTGGCGCTGGCCGAGGATACGCGCGAGGCGGTGGGACATCGCGCCGCAGTGGCGACGCGGATCGAGGTGACGGACGAGGACGGCACGGGACAGGAGGAGCGCGCGCGGCTTCTGGAGCGGCTGGCGCCGCTGATCGACGTGTTCGACGTGACGATCCCGGACTATGGCACCGAGATGGGGCCATCGCGTTTTGTCAAGGAAGCGCCGCTGGAGAACCATGTCGCGCATGTGCGCGCGGTGACGGGCAAACCGGTGGTGAGCGTGGGGCGGTTTACTTCGCCCGAGACGATGCTGGGGCAGTTGCGCCGGGGTGTGCTGGATTTCATCGGGGCGGCGCGGCCTTCCATCGCCGACCCGTTCCTGCCGAAGAAGATCGACGAGGGGCGGATGGAGGACATCCGCGAGTGCATCGGCTGCAACATCTGCTACGCCCATGACGGGCTGGGCGCGCCGATCCGCTGCACGCAGAACCCGGCGATGGGCGAGGAATGGCGGCGGGGCTGGCATCCCGAGGATGTGCCGGCGATCACAGGGCGGGCCGATCCGGTGCTGATTGTCGGCGCGGGGCCTTCGGGGATGGAGGCGGCGCTGGTGCTGGGCCGGCGCGGGGTGCCGGTGCTGCTGGCCGAGGCGGAGGAGAGCCCGGGCGGGCGCGTCACGCGCGAGGCGCGGCTGCCGGGATTGAGCGAATGGGCGCGCGTGCGCGATTGGCGCATGGGGCAACTGGCGAAGTTGCCACAGGTGGAATTGTTCCGCGCGAGCCGGATGGGGGTGCAGGACGTGCTGGAGACCGGCGTGGGCCATGTGCTGGTGGCGACCGGTAGCCTGTGGCGGCGCGATGGCACCGGGCGGTCGAACCCCGGTGGCATTGCGGGGCTGGGGGCCGTGCTGACGCCGGACGACATTCTGGCAGGGGCACGTCCCCGCCCTGGTCCGGTGGTGATTTTCGACGACGAGGGCTATCACATCGCCGCCGGGCTGGCGGATCTGCTTGCCGCCGAAGGGCATGATGTCACTTATGTCAGCCCCGGCGGTGCAGTGGCGGAGTGGAGCCACTACACCACCGAACAGTCGCGGCTGCAGGCGCGGCTGATCGAGCGGGGCGTGACGATCCTGACGCATCTTGCGCTGGCCGGTCGGGGCGAGGGCGTGGTGGAGTTTGCCTGTGTGCATAGCGGCAAACCCCTGGTCTTGACCTGTGGAACGCTGATCCCCGTGACCTCTCGCGAGCCGCAGGATGGGCTGTGGCACGGGTTGCAGGGCAAGGGTTTGACCACGCTTGAGCGCATCGGCGATGCCCGGGCACCGGGGCTGATCTTTCATGCGGTGCATGACGGCCACCGCGCCGGACGGGCGCTGTTTGCGCCGCCCGAGGGGCCGCTGCGGCGCGAGGTGATCGCCCTTTGAGGCGTTACCAGTCGAGCCGGCGGCGGCCAAGCACGGCGCAGGCGGCGGTGACGATGAAAAGCGCGAGGCCGTACCAGGTGATGTAGAAAACCGGATTGTCCTGCGTGCAGAACAACGAATAGCCGGTTGCCGCCCCGGCCGAGGCGGCAAGGCCGGCAAGGGCGCCCGACAGGGCGGGCGAGGTGGACGCACCATCGCGCAAGAGGCGCAGCGCCACGGCGGCGGGGATCATCGACAGGAGGACGATGAAGCCGACACATTCGGCCACGGCAAACACAGAGACATCGGCGAAGCGGGCCTCGGGCGAGCGGACGGCAAAGCCGTAGAGCCAGAGGCCCCCAGCCAGAAGCGCAGGGACCACCAGCAGGGCGGCGCGGCCAGGGCTGCGGCCGGGCCGGGCGAGCTGGACCGCGAGCACAAGCGCCAGGGCGCAGGTCAGGGCGGCAATAAGCGTCTTGGCCAGCACCACGGGGACTGCCAGCGCGGCTGCCAGGTCGGGGCGCGGGCCGGCAATGGCCAGGAAGAGACCGGCGCAGAGCGCGACGGCGGCCAACAGAACCGCAGTGATCCGCAGGGGAGAAAGGCCGGGTGGCGGCGGATCGGCGGCAAGGAGGGTGATGAGGTCGTCGGTCTTCATCGGCCTTGCCCCCTTGCCAGGTCGGCCATGCGCCGGATCGCCCGGTGCAGCGCCACGCGGACGGCACCTTCGGTCATGGACAGCCGCGCGCCGACCTCCGCCGGGGTTTCACCGGCCAGGCTGACGGCGCGCACGATTTCGGCCGCGCGCGGGTCGAGTTGGCCGATGAGCACGTTGCTGTCTCGCGCTGCAGTCGGGTCGGGGGCGGGATCGGCCTCGAGCGCATCGGAAAAATCCTCGATCGGCAGATGGATGCGCGCGCCGCGGCGGCGGAAAGCATCGACGACCTTGTGCCGCGTGATCGCATAGAGCCAGGGCAGGAGCGGCGCGGCCGGGTCCCAGGTCTGGCGCTTGGTATGAATTGCGATCAGCACGTCCTGCACGATATCCTCTTGGGTGTCGGCGTCGAGTGTACGGCCACGGGCACGCACGATGCCACGCAGCACGGGAGTGATGGCACGAAGGAGACGCTGGTAGGCCAGCGCATCCCCCGCATTCGCCGCCCTGAACAGGCTTGCCCATTCCGTCTCGCGGTCGGTCATTGCCTGTCCCTTCGCCGCATCGCCGCGAGTGTTACACGCAAGGTTCGCAAGACGGCAATTGTTTCAGTCGCGGTGCCGGAAACACGGCTGCGTGAGCGCCGTAACGGCAGGGAAACCGGCGCCGTATGGACCGCCGAGGACCATGGACGGTCCTTCACAAGGTCCAACAGGAGATGACCATGACGATGATCGACAAGACCCTGACGCTTTCGGCCACCCTGGCGGCGGCCCTGACCATGGCTGCGGCGGCTCAGGCGCAGGACCAGACCATGGAGAAGTGCTATGGCGTGGCCATGGCCGGCCAGAACGATTGCGCCGCCGGTCCGGGGACGAGCTGCGCCGGAACCTCGACCAAGGACTACCAGGGCAATGCCTGGAAATACGTCCCCGCCGGCACCTGCGCCACGATCGAGACTCCGAACGGCATGGGCTCGCTGGAGCCGGTGAAGATGTGACCGTTGCGGGGCCGGCCCTGGTGCCGGCCCCGGCTTCTTGCAGGAGACGAACATGCCTTTGCCCGATGCCCCCGGTCTTGGCTTCAAGCCAGAGCACTTTTCCGACATCCTGAGGTTGAGCCCGGCGCTTGGCTTCTTCGAGGTTCATGCCGAGAACTACATGGGCGAAGGCGGGCCGCCGCACCGGATGCTGGGCCGGTTGCGGCAGGATTACGCGCTGTCGCTGCATGGCGTGGGCCTGTCGATCGGCGGGCCGGGACGGCTGGACCGCGACCACCTGGCGCGGCTGAAGGGGCTGGTGGAGCGCTATGCGCCCGAGAGCTTTTCCGAGCATCTGGCCTGGTCGAGCCATGGTGGCGACTATCTGAACGACCTTCTGCCGCTGCCCTATACGGTCGAGACACTGCAGGCGGTCTGCGACCATGTGGACGAGGTGCAGGCGGTGCTGGGGCGGCGGATGCTGCTGGAGAACCCCTCGACCTATGTGCTGTTCGAACAATCCACGCTGGAGGAGACGGAGTTCCTGGCCGAGGTGGTGCGGCGGACGGGCTGCGGGCTGCTTCTGGATGTGAACAACGTGTTCGTGTCGGCCACCAATCACCGGATGGATCCGCGGGCCTATCTGTCGGCCTTTCCGGTGGCGGCAGTGGGCGAGATTCACCTGGGCGGCCATGCCGAGGAGATGCTGCCTTCGGGGCCCTTGCTGATTGATGACCATGCGCGGCCGGTGGCCGACCCGGTCTGGGCGCTGTTTGCCGAGGCGCTGGCGCTGACCGGGCCGCAGCCGGTGCTGATCGAATGGGACAATGACGTGCCGGCCTTCCCGGTGCTGCTGGCCGAGGCGGAGCGGGCGGCGCGGGTGATGGCGGATGCCGGAGGGCTGCGCCTTGCCTCGTGATCTGGTGGGGGAATTCCGGGCCGGGCTGTTTGGCGGGCCGGTTCCGCAGGGCGTGACGGCGCGCGATCCGGCAGAGGCGGAGACGCGCTTTGCCGTCTATCGCAACAATGTGGCCTACGGGCTGACGCGGGCGCTGGCGGCGCGGTTCCCGGTGGTGGAGCGGCTGGTCGGCGCGGAGTTCTTCGGCGCGATGGCGCGGGTGTTCATCGAGGCGTATCCGCCGTGCTCGCCCGTGCTGTTTCGCTGGGGCGGGGATTTCCCGGACTTCCTGGAGCGGTTTCCGCCCGTGGCGGCGTTGCCCTACCTGCCCGAGGTGGCACGGTTGGAATGGCTGCGGGGCGAGGCCTATCACGCCGCGGATGCCCGGCCGGTGACCGCGGCCGACCTGGCCGCGGCGGCGGGGGCGGCGGGGGGATTGCGGATCGGGTTGCATCCGTCGCTGCGGCTGTTCCGGTCGCGGTTCTCGGCCGTGACGATCTGGGCCGCGCACCAGCCGGGCGCCGGGCCATCCGGCCCGCTGGTCGCGGACCGGGCCGAGGCGGCGGTGATCCTGCGCGACACCGGTGACGCGGTGCCGGTGCTGCCGGTAGCGGCGGGCGATCTGGCGCTGGTGGAGGGGCTGGCGGATGGGGGCACTCTGATGGCCGCCGCGGCGGCTGCGGCGCTGGCCGAGCCGGGCCACGCGCCGGGGCCGATCCTTCTGAACCTCGCGCGGCATGGCGCGATCATTTCCCTGAGACAGGACGACCTGACATGAACCGCATGACCGATGCCCTTCGCCACCTTCATGCTCGGGTCGACCGGCTGCCCTGGGACATCGCCGCCCTGCCCTTGCGGCTGTTTCCGGCGGCGGTGTTCTTCACCTCGGGGCGGACCAAGGTGGAGGGATTCCTGCACATCAAGGACAGCACCTGGTTCCTGTTCCAAAACGACTACGCGCTGCCCTTGATCCCGCCGGGGATGGCGGCGGTGATGGCAACGGCGGCAGAACATGTCTTTCCGGTGCTTCTGGTGCTGGGGCTGTTCACGCGGGCATCGGCGCTGGCGCTGTTGGGGATGACGCTTGTGATCCAGACCTTCATCTATCCCGACGCCTGGCAGGTGCATGGGGTCTGGGCGGCCTGTTTCCTGGCGCTGGTGCTGCGCGGACCGGGGCGGCTTTCGCTGGATCGGGCACTGCGTCTGGAGGGGGACAGACAGCCCTGAACCGGGGATCGCTCGTGGCGAGAGTCTGGCGCATCCGTTGCAATCCGGGCTTGGACAGCGCGACAAGCGCCGCTAGGGTTCGCCCTGTCGGCGCTTTTGGCCGACGCCCTCGCGCGGGCATTCCGGCCCGCCCAGTGTTTGTGGAGATATGGAATGAGCATGACCAGACTCGCGCGGTTGACCGCGGCGCTGGCGTTGGCTCTGGTTCCGGCGGTCGCCTTCGGGCAGACGGCTGATGCCCCGCCGAAGCATGTGCCCCTGCAGAAGACCATCGGCCAGACCCGGCCGGAAGTCGTACCGACGCTGATCGTCATGAACTCGGAAGGAGCGACGCTGAAGGATGGCAAGCTGGTGCTGACCGGCATTGCCAAGAACTCGATCCTCTTCGCCGACCGCCCCGTGCGCGCCGCCGGCCATGCGCTGACGACGACGCTTCTGGAGGAATGGGCCGAGGGCAGCGACAGCTTTGCCGCCGACCCGCCCAATGCGACCGTTTCGGTCTTTGGCGAGACCGAGGATGCGGTCTATGACGCCGTGGTCGTGCTGAAGTCGCCTGTGCTGGACGGCACCACGCTGACCTTCGACGTGGACGTGCTGGAAGGCAGCCTTGATGGTGCCAAGGGCGGCGCGGCGATCTTCATCGACATCATCGGGCGACCGATGACGCCGATTTCCTATGCGGGTGCGGCGCGGCGGACGGCCGATAACGCCGCGTGGTACGGCGCGCACACGGCTGCGGCCGTGGGAGCCGGCATGGTGGCCGGCGCGGCGATTGCCGATGCGAACCACCCGTATTACCCGCCGCCCGCCTATTATTCGGCGCCGCCGCCTCCCGGCTATGCCTATCCGCCCTATTGCGGCTATGCACCCTATCCGCCCTGCTACTGAGGCGGACCGGCCCGGCGGGATCCTTCCACCGGGCCTTTTCTTGTGGCGTCGAAGTCTGGATCGGCGCCGGGCACCGGGTCATAGCCATGGCCGCCCCAGGGGTGGCAGGAGCAGACCCGGCGCACCATCAGCGCGCCGCCCTTGAGCGCGTCGTGACGATCCAGCGCTTCCAGCGCATAGGCCGAGCAGGTGGGCTGATAGCGGCAGCCGTGTCCGACCCAGGGCGACAGGAGCAGGCGGTAGGCCCGGACGGGCAGCGCGACCAGATGGGCCAGCGGCGTCATGTGCTGGTCTCGCGCGCCACGGGGACGCGGTGGATGCGGGCGAGGGCCTGCGCGAGGTCGGCACAGAGATCGGAGTAACTGCGCGAGACGGTGGCGTCGGGCCGGGCGACGAGCACATAGTCCCAGCCTTGCCGCGCACCGCCGGCCAGCACCTCGCGCGCGAGGGCGCGCAGACGGCGCTTGGCGCGGTTGCGCATCACGGCATTGCCGATCTTCTTGGAACAGGTGAAGCCGACGCGGACCCCAGGGTCGCCATCGGCGCGGTCGCGGGCCTGCAGCAGGAAGCCGCCGGTGCCCTGGCGTTGTGCCTTGGCCGCGCGCAGGTAATCGGCGCGGTGGCGCAGAACCTGAAACCCTGCGGGCTGGCAGGTTTCGGGCGCACAAAACGAAACCGCCGGCGACCTTTCGGCGACGGTGGCATCCTGCCCTGTCACCCTGGTCTCCGGCGGCGGCATGCTGCGCCCCATTCAGACGGACCCGGCAAGCGGGACCGTTGGGTCAGATCAGGCCGACAGGACCTTGCGGCCCTTGGCGCGGCGCGCCGCCAGCACAAGACGGCCGCCCTTGGTGGCCATGCGGGCGCGGAAGCCGTGCCGGCGCTTGCGGACGAGCTGCGAGGGTTGATACGTGCGCTTCATCGCGTAACTCCATACGTCCACCCCCGAAGCCGGAAGGATTCGGAGGCGTATCCATTCGAGGCCCGTCCTTTACGGGCCGGGGCGCGGTTAGTCAATTCTCACGCGGAAGAAATTTGCCGGCGGCCGCGCGGCGTGGTGGAGTATGGCCATGACCGAGGTTCCCCCATCCCGCTGGCGCCCGTGGCTGCGCCGCCTGCCCTTCCTTGTGATCCTGCTGGTGGCGGTGGTGGGCGGCGTTCTGCTGCGCGACCGGCTGGACCTGGATTCGCTGGCGCGGCACCAGGCCGAGTTGATCGCCTTTCGCGACGCGCATTACCTGGCGACGGTGGCGGGGTTCATGGCGGTCTATGTGGCGATGGTGGCCTTCAGCCTGCCGGGCGCCACGGTGGCGACGCTGACGGGCGGATACCTGTTCGGCCTGTTTCCCGGCGTGGTCTACAATGTGCTGGCCGCCGGGAGCGGGGCGATTTTGCTGTTTCTGGCCGCGCGCATGGGCTTTGGCGCCGAAACCGCGACGCGGATCGAGCGGGCGGGCGGGCGGCCGGCCTCGGTGCTGGCGGCGCTGCGCCGCAACCAGTGGTCGGCGCTGTTCCTGATGCGGCTGGCTCCGGTGGTGCCCTTCTTTCTGGCGAACCTGCTTCCCGCCTTTGCCGGGGTGGGACTGGGACCCTATGCCGTGACGACCTTCCTGGGCATCCTGCCGGGCGGCCTGATCCTGACCTCGATCGGTGCGGGCCTGGGCGAGGTGCTGGCAGCGGGCGGCCTGCCCGATCTTTCGGTTCTGGGCGAGCCCCGGTTCCTGCTGGCGCTGACGGCGCTGTGCGCGCTGGCGGCGCTTCCGCTGTTCCTGCGCCGCCGCTGAATTGGGCACGGGCCTGCGCGGAAGCCGCGCAGGCCGCCGGAAGTGCTGGGTTTTTTGCGCGCGGTTTGATACGTCCCGGCTTGGGGCGGCCAGCCAGGGCCGCGGGGGCAGGACGTGCCGCACAGGGGCAGCAAGAACGGGTTCTTCAGCACGCTTTCGGGGCGGTTCCTTCTGCTGACCGTCGCCTTCGTGATGCTGGCCGAAATCCTGATCTTCGTGCCCTCGATGGCGCGTTTTCGTGCGGATTACCTGGTGTCGCGGCTGGAGAAGTCGCAGATCGCGGCTCTGTCGGTGCTGGCCTCGGACCGGATGATCGCGCCGGAACTGGAGCGTGAGTTGCTGGCCAATGCCGGCGTCTACAACGTGGTGTTGCGGCGCGACGAGGTGCGGCAGCTGGTGCTGTCTTCACCCATTCCCGCCCCCATCGCCGAAACCTATGACCTGCGAACGGCCGGGCCCTGGGCGCTGATCCGCGATGCCCTGGCGGTGATGCTGAACCCCGAGCCGCAGGTGATCCGCGTGATCGGTTATCCGGTGCAGCAGGCGGGGCAGCTGATCGAGATCACGCTGAACACGGCCGAGCTGCGGGTTTCGATGCTGGACTATGGCCTGCGCATCCTGGCGCTTTCGGCATTGATCTCGGTTGTCACCGCCTTCCTTCTGTTCCTGGCGGTGCAGCGGCTGCTGGTGGTGCCGATCCGGCGGGTGGTGCGGTCGATGCAGGCCTATGCCCAGGCGCCCGAGGATGCGCGCCGGGTGATCACGCCCGAGGCGCGGGTGGTGGAGCTGCGCATTGCGGAAGAGGCTCTGCAATCCATGCAGACCCAGCTGACCAACTCGCTGCGCCAGAAGGAGCGGCTGGCGCAACTGGGCGGGGCGGTGGCCAAGATCGCGCATGACCTGCGCAACATCCTGACCACGGCGCAGCTGTTCGCCGACCGGATCGAGGGCAGCGCGGACCCCGCTGTAGCGCGGTCCGCGCCGAAGCTGGTCGCATCGATCAGCCGTGCGGTGTCGCTGACCGAGGCGACGCTGGCCTTCGGCAAGGCCGAGGAGCCGCCGCCGCAGCTGCGGCTGTTCCCGCTGCGGCCGCTGGTCGAGGACATCATCGAGGGCGAGGGGCTGGCAGCGGACAATGGCATGGTCCTGCCGATCGTCGACATTCCGCCCGGCCTCGTCCTGCGCGCCGATTCAGAGCAGCTGCACCGGGTGCTGTCGAATCTGGTGCGCAATGCGAGGCAGGCCATCGAAGCGACGGGCAAGTCGGGCACGATCGAGATCTCGGCCGGCGAGGACGATGCGCAGTGGTGGCTCCGCGTGGGCGACACCGGCCCCGGCCTGCCGCCGAAAGCGCGCGAGCACCTGTTTTCGGCCTTCCAGGGTGGTGTCCGGCGGGGCGGGACCGGCCTGGGCCTGGCCATCGCGGCGGAACTGGTGCGCGGCCACGGCGGCCGACTGGACCTTGTGCGCTCGGACGAGGACGGAACCGAGTTCATCATCCGCCTGCCGAAACTCGCGGCAGAAACCGAGGACTGATCGCCGCTTTGGCCCTTGCAAAGCCCGTGCGGGGGGGCTAAACGCCCCCTCACGACGGACCCGTAGCTCAGCTGGATAGAGCATCAGACTACGAATCTGAGGGTCGGGCGTTCGAATCGCTCCGGGTCCGCCACCAAAACCCAATCAGAACAACAGACTAGCACATTCCGGGCATCGGGTGCCGTCCGATGCGTCCGACGCGTCCGTGTCGGACGGTGGTTTGCGTCGGACGGTCAGAGGGCTTCCCTGCCTCTTTGACTGTACAGCCTTTGCGTCATTTCCAGCACATCACTGTAAGGCGGGGTCTGAAACACGCGCAGGGTCAGCAGGATTTCTGCAGCCTTCGCAATGCCGGCCGGCGTAGGCCCGACTTCGGCTTCCGGTTCCATGAACTCCGAGTGGCGCGGTGTCACCAAATCCTCGCCCTCCAGAACGCGCCACACCCTGATCGGCCCCGCTTCATAATCGAGCGCAATCTCAATGGCCTGACCCAGAGCGTGTGCTTCATGCATGTCATGAGGGACGCGCGAGGCAAGATCGGGGGCAACCGCGAACGAAATCCTATTCCCATGATTGAAGGACAACCCGCGCCGGAAGCGGGCAATAATCCTTGACCGATCCTTCGAAACGATGGGATCACCTGCCACGATGTTGAGCATCCTTTACCTCCAAGCCTTTCCCTGACCCGACCCTGCCTGAACGCCAGCCGTTGACAAGGGCCTTCAAAAAAGGGCCCCGGCGCGATGCCGGGGCCCAGGTCCAACAGGGAGGATGCCGCCGTGTCGCCCCGGCGGCCGGGCGTTCACGCTGTGATGTGGCGAACGGCGCGCATCACCGCGTCTTCGGCGTGGGTATTGGCCAGCGAGAGGTCGCGGGAGCCGAAACGATCGCCGCCGAGTTCGGTGCCCCCAATTTCGTGCAGCTTGGCGATGAAGGCCGCGCCTAGGTCCTTGACCTCCTGCATCTGCGCCTTCTCCGCATCGGACAGGGTGCGATCGGTATGCCTCACGGCATTGTTCACCGTGCGCTGGTCGCTGGTGCTGTCGATCCGTTCCGTCATGATCTTTCCTTCCGGGGTTAGTCTGCCGCCGCGTGGCCAGCAGTTCATGGTGCAGTAGGGCGTGGTGTCGCCCTTGAGCGTCGTGCAGTCGTCGCAGGCAGGGTCTCCGATACCAAAGAACATCAGAGCCCCAGATCTCGGGCGATCAGCCCGAAGTAGAGGCAGGCAAGCACGGCTTCGCCACCGTCATCTGCCTGCTTCTGGACCGAGGCGGGGCCGTGCCCGAGCGCGGGCGTTTCCATCGCCCCGGCTCCGCTTCCGCAGACCGGGCACTTGCCGTTCGGGTTGTTCGGCCGTTCGTTCCGGCTCCACCGGCCGACATGGTAGATGCCGCATTCGCAGCTGATGCCGTAGGTGTCTGGGTCGGCTTCATCGAGTGCGGCCCAGAAAGCATCGTCGCCCATCATGGCTAGGCTGAGCGGGTCAGTCATGGTTGCACCGCGTCCAAAGCAAGCGCCTTGAACTCCCAGAAGTAGCGGATCGGAAAGGTTCCCTCGTCGCGGGCACGCATGAAATCTTTCCCGACGTGGCATCGCCGCCCGGCGGCGTCGATGCAGCAGGGGGGGAGCAGCTCCCCGACGCTGCCGTGTACATTTCCAAGGGCGCGCGCCGCGTGGTTCACCCAGTCTTCGAAGCTGTCAAACTGCCCCGCCCAATCCGGGGCGTAGTCTTCCAGCGGAGTGGGGTCGATCCACGGGCGTGGTCTGTTCGCGCTCATCACCCTTCCTCTCTGCAGCAGGGGCACAGGCGTTCGCCGGGGCCGGTGGAGCGCATGTCGGCGCCGCAGGAGAGGCAGGCGATCAGGCGCGAGGGGCGCAGGCGGCGTTCGACGCCGCGCAGGGCGGCGACGGCGTTCTGGTGGGCGGTGTAGGGGCCGGCGACCTCGACCCCGTTGGCCAGGATGCACCAGCTGCGCCCGGCGCCGCGAATGTCCAGGGCGGGAGTGGTCATCAGTGCACCTGTGCGGCGGGGGGCGCGGCAACCTGCACGGCCCGCGCGCCAAATGCCTCGGCGACGGCCTCGACAGCGACCCTGAGACAGCCGGGGCAGGTGCAGCCCAAGGTGCGGGCCTCCATGAATCCCTCCCCGTTCTTGTCCTTGATCCTAAGAACGAGGGTCGCGCCGATGACTTTCTGCGCGTCCGGGCATCCGCCCATGATGGCGCCGGTGAGCGGGCTTAGGTGGTCGAACGCCTCACCTAAGAGCCGTTCCATCCGGGCCCGCTTTCGTTTGCTGCTCATGCCTTCTTTCCTTTCGGGCGTTGCACCGCGGTGACGGCGCGGAGGGTGGTGGCGGCCTGGGCGGCCATGTAGACCTCGCGCAGGCGCGAGTTGTCGGCGGCGGTGTTGCCGATCGTGTCGGCCACATCGGCATCGGAGGCGCCGCCCTGGCGCGAGAGGTGGCCGAAGGTGCGGCGCAGGTCGCGCCATTGCAGGGTGGCGACCGAGGGCACGGCCTTTGCGGCCCGGGCGCGGACCGCCGCCCACCGTTTGCCGAACAGGTCCAGGTCATAGGCGCGGCCGGTGGCCTCGTCCTGGATCAGCGGGCCGTCGGTTTCGGCGGCGCGCAGCAGGGCGGCGCGCAGGACGGGCTCGACCTCGGGGTGGATGGCCACCGCGCCCTCGTTCCCGCGCTTGGAGCGGGTCAGCGTCCAGAGCCAGGTGGGCTGCAGTTTGGCGTGGCCGGGCCGCGGCAGGTGTTTCAGCAGGAAGTCTTCGGGCCGGGCCAGCAGGATATCGGTCTGGCGCTGGCCGCTGAACACGGCGATCAGGAAGGCCAGCTTCACGCCGCCGAGGCCAAGGGCATCGCAGGCGGCGATGCAGGCGTCCAGTTCGGCCCAGGTGCCGATGCGGGCGCGGCCGGCGGGCACCACCATGCGCAGGTCGCGGCAGGGGTTGGAGCCGCGCGGCCGCCAGCCCCGCCGTTCGGCGTGCAGGAAGAGGGTGGCGAACATCTGGACGATGGCGCGGGCACGGAAGGGACCCTTGGCGGCCAGCAGGCTTTCGTACCAGGTGTCGATGGTGGGCGCGTCGAAGATCGCCACGGGTTCAGCGCCCCATTTGGTTTCGATGGCGCGCATGTCGGCGTCGTAGACGCGGCGGGTGGAGGGGGCGCGGTCCTTGAACCAGCGGCTGGCGCGATAGTCCAGGATCAGGGCCGAGACCGAGCGGCCGCCGTGGCGCGGCGCGGCGGCGGGCTCGCCCTTCGCGCGAGCGTCGGCCTGTTTCGTCAGGCGCTTGGCTTCCGCGATGGACCAGCCGATGTTGTCGGGTTTCAGATCCACGGGCTCTGCCCCGGCGGCCCGCTGGCGGGCCGAGGGTTCCCACCAGACGCGCCAGCTGCCATCGGCACGTTCGCGCTGGCGCAAGCCGGGGGGCGGCGAGAGGACGGGCTTGCCGGGGCGGGACATGATCGGCCTTTCAGGCGGTGCGCGCGAGGCGCAGGAGGTGGACGTTGCCGCCGGGCGGCGGCAGCACGACGGGGGGTGCCTTGGGCAGGCCCTGGCGGGCGACCCAGGCTTCCACCTCGTCGCGGCGCCAGCGCATCGGCCGGCGGGTGGTGGGCATGGGCAGCGGGAAGAGGTGATCCTCTTCCAGCCGGGCCCGGTCGCGCAGGAAGGCATCGGCCGAGGCGTAGCCGGTCAGATCGGCGACGGTGGCCGAGGTGATGAAGAGCGGGCTCATGCGGTTTCCTCTGCCGGGGCGGGCGGCTGGATGAAGCAGAGTTTCAGGCCGAGGGCGCGGGCCTCTTCGACCTTGCGGCCTTCGGCGTTCCAGGCGGCCACGGCCGCGTCGATTTCGGCATCGGCCGGGACCTTCGGGCCGATCCAGCCGCAGGCGCGGCAGTAGATCGCCCAGTCCACGCCCTGCGCCAGTTCCGGCCAGAGATCGCCCGCGCCGCAGCGCGGGCAGAGGCACATGGACGTGGGCTCGCTGCGGATACCGAGGTGTTCGGCCGTGATGCGCGAGAAGGGCATGGCGATCAGGGGCATCAGATCATCCTCTGAACTGCGGGCAAGCGGTGGCCTTGGCCCCGTAGAACGCTCGCCCGGTGACGTGCTGGTGTGCGCGAACCAGATCGCAGACCCCTTCACCTTCGCCGCGGGCGCCGTCCGGGGGGGGGGGGCAAAGTGCTGGCACTGGTCGCAGGTCTTTTTCAGGTCCGGCTCCGGCCAGGTGATCTGGCCGGGCGTGTGCAGGGTCATGCGGGCCGCCAGTTCGGTCACGTCTCCACCTTCGATTTCGAGGCGCGGAAGCCGATCGAGCGGCTGGCGGGGGCGCGCATCATCGCGCCCGTCCGCGGGTTGCGCGTGTTGCGTTCGGCGCGGTCCTTCGGGACGAAGCTGCCAAAGCCAGGCAGCTGCACCGTGTCACCGTCGCCCATGACGGAACCGCCGATCCGTTCCAGCGTGCATTCCAGCACGCGGCGCACGGTGGATTGCGGCAGGTCCTGGTCGGAGGCGACGGCGGCGATCAGGTCGCTTTTCGTGATGCGTCCCATCAGCCCTTCCTCCACAGGCGGCCGAAGCGGCCGGTGAAGATTTCGTCCTTCGTCTCGGGCTCCTGTTCGGCGCGGGCGAGGTCGCGGGCTTCCAGGCGCGCGTCCTGGAAGAAGGCGCCGGCGACGATCCCTGCGGCCAGGCCGGCAGAGAAGGTCAGCGCGATCGCCAGAGTGTCGTGGAAGAAGTCCATTGGTCTCCCCGTTGCCCCGCCGCCGTCCGTTGCGGGGCGCGATGTGGCCGGGACGCTGGCAGCGTGGACGGCCCCGGTTGGGTTCCATCAGGTGGGCCTTGTCCCCCGACCCTGCCCGATGGTCCGATCCAGTGCCCCGGCCGCCATCACGAGGAAGCGGCCCTGGGGTCCGGTGGCGGGATCGGCCGCGATCTGGCGGCCGAAGGTGGTCATGCAGGCGCAGGCCAGGCGAAAGCCGGCCAGCTCTTCCGCCGTCAGGCGACGGTCGGCGGGAAGGCGGGGGGTGGTCATGCCGGGTTCCATCCCATGAACCGCTGGAGGGTAGCGGCCATTCGAGCCGCGACCTCACAGTGAGCCTCGTTGGTCCCGTAGGTGGTCATGTGTTCCCCGCAGGGCTGTGGCGCTTCGCCAACCCGCCGGGCATAGATCACGACCTGATCGTACCCGTAGCGTTCGGCAATGTGCTTCGCTGCGTCGATCGGGATTTCCGTCATCGCGCGTCCGGTCATGCGGCGCTGCCCGGCAGGGGGATGACGTTGGCGAGGCAGAGCGCCTGGCCGGCGCTGTCCATGGCGGCGCGGCGGGCGATCAGCTCATCGAGGAGCGGGCCGGCGCAGGACAGGAGCCATTCGGCCTCTGCCTCGGTCGCGAGGCTTTGCGGGGCATCGTAGGCGACCTTGCGAAGCTGCTGCAGCAGCTGATCGTCGATGGCCGGCGGGCGGGCGGTTGGAACCGGTCGGAAGAAGGGCATGGGATAACCTTTGTGCAAGCCGTGTGCACAAAAGCTAAGTGTCAGCGGGAGTGACTGTCAAGGCAAATTATGCCTAATCGGCAAATTATGCCAGATCACCTCGCTCCATTGTGCCGAAGGTTTCTGCGGCCAGCCGAGGGCTTTGCGACATGAACAGCTGCGCCACTTCGCTGTTCCGGTCCCAAACGGTAAGGCAAAACGCCCGATGGATGTTGTATCGGGCATCCAGCCGCGCGCCAGCGGTCCGCCAACGCATCTGCTCTACAGCGACCAGGACCGCCGCCAGTTGCTCCTTCATGGCCGGCGTCGGTACGGCGCGAGCGCCGGTCCTCCGGTCGAAGACCGCCTCTGACCGGTCGCTGAAAAGGATCCCGTACCGAAACCTGTCGTCCTGATGGATCAGATCGTTCTCAGGAATGGGGAAGGTGCGTAGTGCAGAGACACTTCGCGCCGGTGGCGCATCATGGACTGGAGCCCGCGATCGCGTTGTGGCCGGTGGTCGCTCGTGCGTGGGGGGACCGCCAGTCTTCATGAGCCGGAAGGCCAGGATGCCAAGGTGGGTAGCGGGCGGGAGAGCGGCCATGACGAAGAACATGGGGTCGAAGCCCTTGAAGTGCTGCAGCGAGCGCATGAACCGCTCTGAGAAACCTAGCCCAACAAAGTATACAGCCCCGACGGCGACGGCCAACGACACCGGAAAGGCAAGCATCGCATCTCTGGGATAGGGTGGCGGATTGGTCCGTTCTAGCCGCGCTGCAATCCATGGCAGCGACTGAGCCAAAATGTACTGGCGAGCCAGATAGACGGTGGCGCCTGAGGTTAGTGCCATCATCGCCGCGCCAAGGACCGTGTTCGGCACGGCAAACGCATAGACCGGATACACCTTGTAGAAAACAAACGAGATCAGCAGGTAAAGCCCGAACTCCACCGTCACCCTCCACCAGAAACACCAACGCCGGGCAGCGTAGCGCCCGGCGTCGATTCTGGGAAAGGGAAGATGCGCCCTCAGGCCCGCCAGCTGGCCAAGATCTTGCCGCGGATCACCACGTTCTCGCCGTCCACGACATGCACCCTGCCCTCTTCCGGGTTGCAGCTGGCCGCGACCAGGACGGGCGGTTCGAAGCGGCGCAGGACGGTCATGGCGGTGCCGTTGCGCTGGTAGACCTGGGCCACCACCACATCGCCGGCGCGGACCCGTTCGGCGGCGTGCTGATCGACCAGGAGGAAATCGCCCGGCAGGTAGCCGGCCAGAGCCAGGGCGCCGCCCTTGACCCGCCAGACATCGACGCCGGGCCGGCCGCCGCCCAGGGCTTCGGCGATGGTCTTTACCGTCACCCCGGTGCCGCCCGAGGGGCCGACCGTAAAGGGCACGGCATCGCTTTCGGCAAATCCGGGGGCAAGGCGTTGAGTGGTCGGTTCGTCCGTCACCCCGGCCTTCTCAAGGATCGTCGCTAGGGGAACCTCCAAGGCCTCAGAGAACGCCTGCGCCCACTCCAAGGACATGCGCTGCTTCCCGGAGAGGATTTTCGACACCACTGAACGGTCGCGACCGAGGACGGCAGCGATATGATCGGCGGTTTTCCCTACCCGTTTCTGCTGTGCTTTGAACCACCTATCATCCATGCGTCATAAGTAGTGACGCGACGTGCGCACCGTATGTGCCGAGTGGGCAAATTTTGCCTTGCACGAACGCCAAGTGTGACGCTACATGTTGCGTCATGGCGAATGACCTTACCCCAATGCAGGTGCTGGAGCGGCTGATCGGCCCGCCGCCCGTGGTTGCGCGCGCCGCAGGGCTGCGCCGGACGGCTGCCTACAACTGGCACTACCTGTCATCCAAGCTGCGGCAGGCGGGCGATGTGCCCACGCCGGTGGCGATGCGCCGGCTGCTGGCCTATTCCGACGCGCGCGGGCTGGGCCTGACCGCCGAGCATCTGATCCGGGGGGCCAGCGAGGACGAGATCGAGGCCATCCTGGCCGACCGCGCCGCTGCGTCTGTCGGGACGGGGCTGGCCGAGACGGGAGTGGCCGCCGAATGATCGCCCTGGCCCCTGTCCGCCTGGACTGCCTCGGGGCCAGGGCCGCACTGGCGGCGGGCGCGGCTTTCGGGCCGGCCTGCCGCGCTTTCCGCTTCTCTTCCGGCCGCCCTCGGGGCCGGGTCTTCGCCGCGGGCGTGCAAGCCGGGGCGGAGCGCGCGGCGGGTGGGGCCTCCTCCTCCCTCGCCTCCCCGCCGCGCAAGGATTTCGGGGGGCGCGCATGACCGAGCGCCCGCTGATCCCTGTGCAGGTGCTGATGGCCGCGACGGCGGTGGCGCTGCGCGCGAAGGACGGGACCGTGCTGCTGCACGAGGTGGACGATCTGCGTTGCAAGACCGAGGAGCTGATGAAGGGCGACACGACCTTCGCGCCCTGCGTCATGCGGTTCTGCACGGATTACGAGATGGTGCGGCGCGACCCCGAGGGGCTGATGGCCGCCGGCGAGACGTTCTGGCGGGCGCTGAAGGTCGCCACCGACCGGGTGCCGGCTGGCACGGGGAGGGCTGACATTGACGGGTGAGTGGAAGCACTTCCTGGCTTTGGCGCTGGTCCTGTTCACGGTCGTCGTGTGCGCGTTCTACACTTGGGCGTTGTGGGGAGCGACCCGCTTGTTTGTCGCGCAGATGCGCGGCGAGCTGCGCAAGATCCCACCCCGCCCGTCCGCACTGGAGGCAGCGGTGGCAGAGCGGACGGCCGTGCTGCGCGAGGCGCTGGAGGAGATCGCGGACTGTCCCCAGCCAGATCACTGGGTGCCGCAGTACCAGCATTGTGTCGATGTCGCCCGCATCACGCTTGCCAAGGTGGACGCGCAGAAATGACCGACCGCGCCCGCCCGCTGCCCGAGTTTGCCCCCGAGCATCACCTGCTGCTGAACCTGGTGGCCTTCGTCGCCCTGTCGCTGTCGCGCGAGCCGCGCGTGGATGTGGCGCTGCGCGAGATCGCGGCGCTGTTGCCGCGCGTGTCGCTGCCGTCGCGCCGGGTGGAGCGGCTGGTCGATCGGGCGCGGGCGCTGGTGGCGGCCGATGCCGGGCGGCTGGACCCGGGCATGGCCTTTGCCTGGGCCGTGGCCTGCGGCGAGGCCTCGCGCGAGCTGGCCGACCTGTTCTTTTGGCGGGCCGGGCTGGCGCAGGAAGCCGTGCGCGCGCAGGAGGTTGTGGATGCGGGTTGAGGACCTGTCGCTGTTCGACCTTCTGGCCCTGCGCGAGACGTTGGGCGTGCTGGAGAAGATCGGGAAGCTGGACCCTGAGGCGCGGTTCGACCTGCGCCACCCGGTGACCGTGACCCTGCCTTCGCTGGTGGGGCTGATGGCGGCGCCGGGCGCGACTTACGTCGGGGTCTACGGCGAAGCGCCGGAACAGAATACCAGAGGGGGCTTGTCCCCCGTTGCGCGTGAGGTGGAGGCAGAAGCCGAGCTACCGACCTCACCGTCCGAGGTCGGGGCGTCAGTCCCGGCCTCGGTGCGTTGCGAACCCGTGGCGCCGGCCGGGGAGGTGGCGCTACCCGCCGCCCCGATGGCGGCCGCGGTGCCTGCCGGGGCGGGAGAGCAGCCTGCCCCGGCGGTGCATGAGGCCGCCGATCCATTCCCTGACGATGAGCCCACAGATGATCTGGGCCGGCACCTGTGGTTCCTGACCCGCAAGGGCGACTGGCATTTCGGGGCCGATCACCAGCTGATGGATCTGGCCTGCATGGGCTGGAACGTGCCCGACATCGCCGCCGAGATGGGGCGGGGTGACCTGGACGTGAAGCGGCGGTTCGACCTGCTGACCGACAAGCGCCGGTTCAACCGCGCGGCGGTGCGCGACCGGCTGGCGGCCTTCCTGGCCCTTGCGGGGGCGGCGGAATAGCATGGCAGAGCCCCGGCAGATGGTCAGCCTTGAGGAGATCAAGGACCGGCTTCTGGCCGAAATCGACCGTGTCGTGGACCAGTATGCCCCGCCGGCCGCGGGCAGTTACCGGCGCGGTCACGACTATTTCACGCTGAACCCCGGCCGGGCCGACCGCAGCGTCGGGTCCTTTGTCGTGCACCTGGGCGGGCCGAAGGCGGGGCGGTGGGCCGACTATGCCACCGATCCCAAGGGCGGCGACCTGATCGACCTGATCGCCCTGTCGCGCGGCTGCGACCTGAAGGCGGCCGTCATCGAGGCGCGGGCCTTCCTGGGCCTGGACAGCGAGACGCCCGAGCTGCGCCGCCAGCGCGAGGAGGCGGCCCGCGCGGCCAAGCTGCGCCGTGCCAGGGCCGAGCGCGATGCGGCGGCGCATCAGGAGCGCAAGCGCAAGGCGGCGGCGGCCCTGTGGCTTTCGGGCGAGGCGAAGATCGAGGGCACGCCGGTGGACCTGTACCTGCGCGGGCGGGGCATCGACATCGCCGCCCTGGGCCACCGGCCCGGCGCGATCCGCTATCACGCGGCCTGCCGGTACATCTGGACCGAAGAGTGGGTGGACCCGGCAACGGGCGAGGTGACGCAGCGGCGGATGGAAAAGACGCTGCCGGCGATGCTGTCGCAGATCGCCCGGAGGTCAGAGATCATCGACTGCCACCGGACCTATCTGGCGATCCGCCCCGACGGGAGCTGGGGCAAGGCCCCGCTGCCCGATGCCAAGAAGGTGCTGACTGATTACACTGGCGGATCGGTGCGGCTGTGTGGCGGCCTGGGCCCGCGCGGCGGGCGGCTGCGCCTGGCCGAGGCGCCGCAGGGCAGCCGCGTCTACATCACCGAGGGCATCGAGAACGGGCTGAGCCTGATGATGCTGCGCGCCCTGTCGGGCCAGCCGCCTGCCTTTGTCGTGGCCGCCGGCATGGTGGCCAACCTCGCCCATGTCGAGCTGCCCCAAACGGTGGCCGAGGTGGTGCTGTGCGCCGACAACGACACGGGCGAGCAGGCCCGTGCCCAGGTGGAGAAGGCCGTCGCCGCCCATGCCGCCGCGGGGCGCATCGTGCGCGTGTGGCGATCGGAGATCCCCGGCGAGGACCTGAACGACGCGCTGCTGCGCGCGCTGGCCCAGGGCGAGACACGGGAGGGCGCGGCGTGAACGGGAACGGACACGGCAGCGCGCGCACGACCGATGAAGAGGACCTGGCGGCCTATGATGCCAGCCCTGCATGGCTGCGGCGCGAGATGCGGCACGGCCCGTCCAATTGGTCGGCGGTCCATCTGCTGAGGGACGTGATCCGCCTGTCCGAAATTGTCGGTGAGGACAGCGCGAGGGATCGTGTGCGCCGGATGATGCGCGAAGATAAGGCGGAGACCTGCTACCGCTTCTACGGACCTGACCACCCCGAAGCCGATGCCCACGGTCGAACACTGCGCCCCGCCCCGAACGCCGTTGGCTGGCCTGACCGGAGGCGCAAGTGACCGGCGAGCCGAACAACGACGACTGGCTGACCAACCCCGCGCCGCCGCCGCGCGCGATCGGGGCGCCAGCGCACCAGCCGCCGCCGAAGCCCGCACCCAAGCCCGGCAAGCCGAACGTGACGCCCCTGCGCCCCATCCAGGCCCTGGCGGCCGAGCTGGACGGGGCGCCGGTGGCGGCCGAGCCTGCGGCGGGCGCGGCGCCCGCCCCCTCTGGCCCACCCTCTGGCCCGCCAACTGGCGCTGCCCTGCCCCCGGCCGAGCCCGGCGGGCGGCCGTCGCGCGAGCGCCCGAAGGGCGACATCTGGGACGGCTGCCCGGTGAAGCCCCTGGGCGTGAACGGCGCGATCTACTGGTACCTGGACGTGCACGGCCAGCTGCGCGGCGTGGGCAAGCACGATGCCCAGGCGATCATGATGCTGTTCGGCCGAATGATCCCGCAGCTGTGCTACCACTTCGCGCAATGGGCGCGGGACCCCGACAGCGGCGAGATGCGGCGTAAGCCCCACCGCTTTGACCAGACCACCGCCGCGATGGAAATGATGCAGGCCTGCAGCGAGCGCGGCCTGTTCGACCCCGAGGGCGCGGTGCGCGGTGTCGGCGCCTGGACGGATGACGATGGCCGGCTGGTCTATCACGCCGGCGACCGGCTGTGGATCGGCACCGATCAGGCCGATCCGGGCACACATGACCGGCGCATCTATCCCGCCGCCCCGGCCGTCCCGCACCCGGCGCTGACCGTGAGTGACGCGGCCGACCCGGTGGCGCGGCTGGACGAGGTACTGGCCACCTGGCATTGGGAGCGGCCCGACCTGGACCCGACCATCTGCCTAGCACTGGTGGGCGTGCAGATGATGGGCGGCGCCCTGCCCTGGCGCCCGGCCTTCTGGTTTTCCGGCGGCGCGGGCACGGGCAAGTCCACGCTGCAGAAGCTGATCCTGCACCTGCATGGCGGCGAGAAGGGGCTGATCCAGTCCACCGACGCCACCGCGCGCGGCATCGCCAGCCTTCTGGGCCAATCGACCCTGCCCGTCGCCCTGGACGAGCTGGAGCCGGGCGATGCGGGCTCCACCAAGGAGCGCGGCATCGTGGAGCTGGCGCGCGTGGCGGCCAGCGGCGGGCGGTGGGCGCGCGGCTCCAGCGACCAGAAGGGCTCGACCGGCCAGCTGCGCAGCACCTTCCTGTTCTCTTCGATCCTGGTGCCCGGCGTCCTGAAGTCGCAGGACCTGCAACGGATCATCCTGCTGAACCTGCTGCCCCTGGCGGAAGGGTCCAGCCCGCCCGACCTGCGCGCCGACACCTGGCGCAAGCGTGGCGCGGCGATCAAGCGGCTGCTGATCGATCGCTGGCCCAGCTGGTCGCGCCGGCTGGAGCTGTGGCGCGAGGCCTGCGCCGCCCAGGGCGTGACGGGCCGCGATGCCGACAACTGGGCCACGGTGCTGGCCATGGCGCAGATCATCCGGTCGGCCGAGCTGCCGGCCGGCGACGAGATGGACGGCTGGGCCCGCAAGGTGGCGCGGATCGTGAAGTCGCGCGACGGCGAGGCCCACACCGATGCGGACGAGGTGCTGGTGCACCTCATGTCCCAGAAGCTGGACGTGTTCCGGCGGGACCGGACCTATTCCGTTGCCCAGTGGGTGATGGTGGCAGCCGACCTGCCTGGCGCGCCCTCGGACCTCCTGAGCGATTTCGGGTCCGATGCCGATGGCCGGGAAAAGCGGGCGCGGCGGGCGAACGAGCTGCTGGCGCCCTATGCCATCCGCGTGATCCGCGAGCAGGGGCAGGAGCCCCTGATCTTCATCGGCAACAAGAAGGTGCAGCCGCTGCTGGACCTGTTCCGCGACACCCAGTGGGCGGGCGGCGCCTGGTCGCAGTCGCTGTTGCGGGTGGCGGGCGCCGTGCCCTCGCCCATACCCCGGCGGCTGTCCGGTGCCGGCATCCAGTGCCGGGGCACCGACGTGCCGATCCGCGCGATCCCCGGCCTGATGGACTTCCCGGCCGACCGCGTGGCGAGCGGGCCGGCGGCTGTATCACCGCCTGCGGGCATCGAAGGGGAGGACTTCGCGTGAGCGATCCGGTCAACAAGCCTGCGCACTACACCGCGCACCCTTCGGGCGTGGAGTGCATCCAGATCGCCGAGCACATGGGCTTTTGCCTGGGCAACGCGGTCAAGTACATCTGGCGCGCTGACCTCAAGGGCGATGCGATCGAGGACCTGCGCAAGGCGCGATGGTACATCGACCGCGAGATCGAGCGGCGTGAGGCGGCGGCCGCGCCAGACACCTCGGTGAATGGTGGGCCGGTCGGACTGGGAGACATGTTCATTCAGTTGAGCTTGTCCACGGGCCGAACGGAACAGGCTCTTGTGCGGCTCAACCCCGAGGAACCGCCTGAGCGCCGCGTGCGCGTGACCGTCGGACGTGGTCTGAATGAGGTGTGCGCGTTCGGGGCATCCCTGGAAGAGGCGACATGGCAAGCAGTAGCCTTGCTGGAGGCGCCAGCCAAGGAGACACGGCCCAGGTACTTGCACCTGTCCGACGGCACATCCGGGACCCTCATCACTCAGCGTCGGGCTACGCGGAATGGGCAATCGGAGTGGCAGGCCTGTTGCGAGCGAAAGGGCGTGATCACAGGGGCTGCCGGTCCAACGGAAGAGGCGGCCATCGCTAACCTGGTGGCGTACATGGAGCGCATCCGATGATCCGCGCCCCGCACCCCTTCCGGGCCTCTCTGTCCGCCGTGCTGCGCGCTCCCCGACCCGGCGGCGAGCCGGGAGGTTTTCCGCGCCCGGTCGGGTCAGGGGCATGTCGGGATTGGGGCTGTACCGGGGTTTGTACCGCGATTGTACCGCCGCTGTACCGGGTGATTTTCCTTGTGCGCCAATGGGTTGGGCGAAAGCGGTACAGCGGTACGCCGCCAGCCCCTCACACATGCATGTGTGCGAGTGCGCGAGTGCGCATGCATGAGCATGTGCCGTACCATCGTACCGCTGTACCGCTCTTTCTCTATCTCTCTGAAAGGAATGAAGAAAAGGTCAGTTTTCTGCGGTACGGTCGCGGTACAGGGGCGGTACGCTGATGGGCGGGGTCGCCAATTCCTTCCAGGCCGATGCGCGGGCTGCGGCCGAGCGGCTGGATCGGGCGCGGGCGGTGGGCGAGCAGCTGGAGCTGCTGCCGGCCGAGCCGATCGAGGGCGGCGAGGGCAAGGCGGGGCGCGGCAAGGGCAAGGCGGTCAGCCAGCTGCGCGCGATGCTGGCGGCCAAGGGGTTCCGCCTGCCCGAGGACCAGCTGGCGCGGATCGCCGGGCTGGACAGCGGCGAGGATGCGGTGATGGCGGCGATGGCCAAGGCCGAGCGGGTGATCGCCTGGGCCTATGGCAAGGGCGCCACCCCGAAGCCCGAGCAGCGGGTGGGCATCTTCCTGCAGATGTACGCCGCCCAGGTGCGGGCGGCCGAGGCGCTGTTGCCCTATGGGCTGGCCAAGGTGACGCCGGATGCGGCGCCGGTGGTGCCGGTGCAGGTGGTGGTGAACCAGGCGCCGCAGGGCGCCCAGGCGGTGCCGCCGATGCGGGATGTGACGCCCCCGGCGCCGCTTCTGGCCCCGCCGCCGATGCCTTGGGAAATGCAGCGAAATCAAGCGGTTGCGGATGCGGTGGATCCCGCGTCGGACGCCGCGCGTCGGACGGAAGGGGCAAGCGATTGATCTGCAAGGCGAAAATCGCGGTTCAGCGTCAGATGGCAAATCTGCTGCCTGCCCCTCGCCTCGCCCTGGCGGGCGCCCCGGATCGGCACCCCACCCCCCCCTTTCCGGGCGCCCGGCGCGCCCCCGCCGCGACCCCCCGGGGGGGCCACCCCGCGCCAGTCTCTCTCCCCCTCTTTCCGACCCCATGCAGCCGTTCCGGGCTTCCGCAGGTGGCAAAATGAGCGCGACATTGGGCCGCCGCGTCCGGGGTGGGGGGTGTGTGTGCCTGGCCCCGTCCGACATGGGCAGGGGTGGGGCAGGCGCGCGGTTCAGCGAGGAAAAGGCCGATCGGCTGGCCCAGCAGGGTGCGGCCGAAGCGATTGCCACGCTAGAGCTCGGCCGCGAGGAAGGCAACCTGCTTTCCGTGCTGTCCGATCCCTACATGCCCGGCCCGGTCGCGGCGGCGTTCTATGCCAGCAACGCCACCATCGCTGGCATCCAGGGGCCGGTGGGCAGCGGCAAGACCACCACCCTGCTGCGGTCGCGCTTCCGCCGGGCGGTGCAGATGCCGCGGTCGGTGATCGACGGCCGCCGCCGGTACCGCCTGGGCGTGGCGCGCGAGACGTACCGCCAGCTGTGGTCCACCACGATCCCGTCCTACCTGGAAGTGTTCCCGCGCATCCCGAACAGCGAATGGTCGGGCGGCCGGGGCGATCCGGTGCGACATGTCATCCATTTCGAAGATGCGCATGGCCTGGTCGAGTTCGAGGCGCTGTTCATGGCCTTCGGCGACGATCCCGTGGCGAACCTGCGCGGGGTGCAGCTGACGGACATGTGGCTGAACGAGGCCGACACGGTGCCAGAAGAGCTGTTGGGCGTGGGCATCGGCCGGGTCGGGCGCTTCCCCGGCGCCGCCCATTTCGAGGGCTACCCGGCCGAGCTGGCGAGCTACAGCCAGATCGCCTGCGACCAGAACGCCCCCGACGAGGAAAACTGGACCCACAAGGTGTTTCACGACGAAGAGGCGCGCCAGAAGCTCGCCAGCGAGCTGTCGCGCAGCCTGCCGCCCGGCACGCCGCCGGTGCGCGTGGAGTTCTTTAACCAGCCGGGCTTTGGCGAGCCGGGCACCGAGAACCTGTCCAAGCTGGAGGCGGGCTATTACCAGAAGCAGATCCTGGCCAACCGCCTGCAGGGCCGCGGCGACCTGATCGACCGGCTGGTCTACAACAAGATCACCTATCTGCGCGCGGGCGACCCGGTGTTTTCGCGCGAGTTCAACCGCCGCATCCATGTGGCACCCCAGCCGATCGAGCCGGTGGCCGGCGTGCCGCTGACCATCGGGCTGGACCAGGGCTTCAAGGGCGCGGCGGTGGTGCTGCAATTCCTGACGCCCTTCCAGTGGCTGGTGCTGGCCGAGCTGCATTTCCCGAAGGAGCGCCTGATGGCGGCCGAGTTCGGGCGCCGCCTGTCCGACCTGCTGGCGCAGCCCCGCTTTGCCGGGCTTCTGGTGGAGGGCGGCTATGGCGACATGGCGGGCGAACAGGGCGCCAGCCAGGCGGCCGAGGAAAACGCCACCTGGAACCGGCTGGTGGCGAAGGCAGCGGGCATCACGGTGCGGCCCCAGAAGATCGGGACCAACCGCATTCAGCCCCGCCTGGAGGCGGTGCGCGCGGCACTGGAATTCATCCACGGCGGCCAGCCCGGCCTGCTGGTGGACCCGTCCTGCAAGCTGCTGATCGCCGGGTTCGAGGCGCGGTACGTCTGGACGGACGACGTGGACCACAGCGGCGACAAGCGGAAGGTGCCCGACAAGCGCCTGACCGAGGCCAACGTGCACGACGCGCTGCAATACGGCCTGCTGTCCCGGGCCAAGCCCGCCACCGGCCTGAGCGAGGTCAGCTTCACCAACGATCGTTCCGGCCTTTTGGGCCTGGAGCAGCCGGGCCGACGCCCGGAAGAGCCTGCCGGCGGGCTGGTCACCGGCTTCGACGTTCTGAACCCCTATGGATGAGGATGAGATGATGCAGAACAATGTGTTGGCGGCTCGCGCGGGCGGCCATGCAGTCAGTGGGTCCAGTTCCGGTGCGGCAATGATGGCCCCGCCTGTGGAGCTGATCTCCCTCGCCCGCCTGGCGGACGAGCTTCGCGGGACGCTCGACCGGATGAAGGACAACGGCAAGGGCCTGGCCATGATCCGTGAGCGTGTCTATGGCCCCGCGATTGCGCACGATGCCATCGACACCGGCCTCGATGACATGGAGGGGTTGGCTGCAAGCGTCCTTCACCTGATCCGCCTGCTTCAGATTGAGGTAGAGGTTCAGCGCACGGAAATCGGCACCCTTTCCAACCTGTAGCGACCCACTCCTGGCGGATCGGCCGCCAGTTTCAACGCTCTGAACCCCTGAAGGAGGAAACCATGAGCAAGCGTGACGAGAGGGGTGCGGCCGAGGCGGCGGCGCCCGTGACTGAGCCGGCGGCGGCCGAGGCGGCGGCGCCCGTGACTGAGCCGGCGGCGACCGAGGCGGCGGCGCCCGTGACCGAGCCGGCGGCGGCCGAGGCGGCGGTGGCAGACCCCGTGGCGCCGGATGCGGCCACCGATCCGGCGGTGCGCGATGTGACTACTGCCCCTGACAACCCGGATCCAGCGCCGCCCCAGGCTGACCCGCCGGCCCCGGCTGCCGAAGATGCCACCGAGCAGCTGGCGCGATCCGTCGCGGCGATCGAGGGGCTGTCCCGCGACCTGGGGGCAGAGGCGCAGCGCGCGGCCATCACGGCCCTGGGCGGCACCTTCGCCGACAATGGCGCGGGCTTCCATACGCTCACCCTTTGCGGCCTGCGCGCCGAGGCCTCGCAGCTGACGATGCTGCCCGCCGCCTGGTGCGCGACGGCCCGCCGCGTGATCCTGGACGCGGCCGCCGCGCCGCAACCGGATGGCGAGGCGGCCTGACCCATGATCCAGCTTCGCCCCTGGGAGGATCTGGCGGCGGCGGCGGTGTTCCGCGCGCTGGACCCGTCCGACCATCTGGAGGCGGAGCTGGTGCGCGGGGCGACCGTTGGCCACCTGGCACTGTGGGCCGACTGGCGGTCGATCGAGCCGCTGCGCCTTGCGTCCTTTGTCGCCCTGACCGCCGGCGGCACCCCCTTTGCGGTCTTCGGGCTGGTGCATACCGGGCAGGCCGGCGTGGCCTCTGCCGCGCTGCTGGCCCGCGATCACCGCGTGTTCCGCCGGTCGCTGGCCCAACTGGCCGTGATCCTGCGCGATGCCTTCCCCGGCCATTGCCGCGAGCGCGGCGTGCACCGGGTGGAGGCGCGCAGCTGGTCGGCCCACCCCACGGCCCCGCGCCTGCTGGCCGCCCTGGGATTTCGCGCCGAGGCGCGGATGCCCGGCTTCGGGCCGGACGGCGCCACCGAGTTCACCCAATGGGCCTGGACGGCCCGCAGCCAAGGATCGACGCCATGTGCACCATGATGAGCAAGTACAAGAGCCCCGCCGTGGCTGTGGCCTCGACCGCCAATGCCGAGGCGGCCGCCCAGGCCGACCTGGAGGCCCGGCTGCGCCGCCGCCGCGCCGGGGCCGCCGCCGACGTGCTGACCAGCCCGGTCGGCATCCCCTCGACCCGCACCCTGGGCGGGGTGGCGGCATGAGCCCTGAAGAAGCCCTATGTGCAGACATCCTGGCCGAGTTGCAGCGCGCCCGCGCAAAGTTCCCCGGTCAGAATGTCACCTTCGCTGCCCTCGTGGAGGAGGTCGGCGAGCTTGCGACGGCAACCTTTGAGGAAAGCGCTGAGCGTGTCCGCAAAGAGGCGATCCAGGTCGCGGTGATGGCCATGAGGATGGTCCTCGACGGGGACCACTGCTTTGACCAATGGCGCGCGGAAAAGGGTCTGGATCACCTCAACCCGCAATTCCGCGCCACAACCGACACTTCGGGAGCAACCGCATGAGCATGATGGATACATTCGCCGCCGCCGGCGCCTATGACATCGCCGACCGGCGCTGGTCCGACCTGAAGTCCGAGCGCAGCTGGCACGAGCAGATGTGGGAGGACATCGCCCGGCTGATGCGGCCGCAGCGGGGCGGGTTCAGCCGCACCGATCCCGGCGGGCGCACCCATGAAAAGCCCTTGTCCAGCGCGCCGATCATGGCGCAGTCGAATTTCGCGGCGGGCCTGTATGGCACCCTGACCAACCCGGCCAACCGCTGGTTCGGCTTTGCCACCAACGACCCCGACCTGAACAAGTGGCACGAGGGCAAGCTGTGGCTGGACAGGGTCACCTCGCGCGTGCTTGCCAGCTTTGCGCCCTCGGTCAGCCCGTTCTATTCGGCCTCGACGCAGATCTTCGCAGACATCGCCTCCTTCGGGAACGGGGCGCAGTACGACGAGCTGGTGCAGGACGAGCGCCGCATCCTGGACGTGACGCTGAACCTGGGCGAGGTCTGCTATGACATCGACGGCCATGGCGAGATCAGCGAAGTGGTGCGGCGGTTCTACCTGAAGGCGCCGGCCGCGCTGCGCATGTTCGGGCAGAAATCCCTGCCGCCCAAGATCATGGACATGGCGCTGAAGGGCGACCAGACCAAGCTGAAGTTCTTCCAGCATGTGATGCGCAACGACGGCTTCCAGCCCGGCCGGCTTGGCCCGAAGGGCAAGCGGTGGCTGTCGCGTTACAGCTGCGAAGAGGGCCGCGCCGAGGTGCGCGTGGGCGGCTATGACGAGATGCCCTTCTTCGCCCCCCGGTGGGAGGTGGAGACCGGCCAGGTCTATGGCGTGGGCCCCGGCTTCGTGGCGCTGGCCAGTGCCCGCGCCCACCTGCGCATGGACGAGGCCACGCTGAGGGCCGCGCAGCGCGCCAGCGACCCGACGCTGCTGGCCCCCGACCGCAGCTGGGAACTGTCGGGCCAGATCAGGCCGGGCAAGGTGGTCTATGGCGCGATCGACGTGGCCGGCCGGCAGATGCTGAAGCCCCTGGACATCGACACCAACCTGGGCCTGACGCTGGAGGAGAAGCAGGCCAAGCTGGAGGAGATCAAGGACGCCTTTCACTATTCGTTGATGAACCTGGCCGGGCGCACCGGCATGACGGCCACCGAGGTGGCGACGATCACCGAAGAGCGGCAGCGCCTGTGGGCCCCGCACCAGGGCCGCATCCAGCAGGAATACCTGGCGCGCAAGATCGAGCGGCGGTTTTCCATCCTGTGGCGCGCGGGCCAGATCCCGGCGCCGCCCAAGGGCATGGAGGGCGTGGCGTTGGAGGTGAAGTACGAAAGCGCCGCCGCCGCCGCACAGAAGGCGACCGAGGGCACCGCCACCATGCGCGTGCTGCAGGACGTGGCGCCGCTGATCCCGGTCATGCCGCGCATCGTGGAACGCTTCGACCCGGACGGGCTGATCGAGGTGCTGATGGACGCCCGCGGCGCCCCGGCCCGCATCGCCCGGTCGCGCGAGGAAGCCGACGCGATCGCGGCCGAGCGCCAGCAGACACAGCAGACGATGATGGCCCTGCAGGCCGCCCAGGCCGGCGCCGGCGCGATGAAGGACGGCGCGCAGGCCATGGCAGCGATGCAGCCGCAGGGTGGGGTGTGATGGGCATTCAGCTGTTCGAATGCGCCCCCGCATGATCTGGCACCGCCTGCCCTACCTGGCCGCGCTGTTCGCCCCGGCGCCGCCCAACGATCCGAAGGCCGCGCGCTGCGCCCGGCGCTGGTCGGCCGCGGCCGACCGCGACCCCGAGCTGGCGGAAGACCTGATCCGCCTTTCGGGCCTGCTGGTGACGCAGCCGGTGGACCCTGCCAGCGGCACCGCCCTGCCGCTGGACGCCACCCGGCTGGCCTATGAGGCCGGCCGCCGCGACTTCGCGCTGCAGCTGCTGGCGATGATGCAGCTGAGCCCGTCCGACCTTGACCGTCTCATGAGGGATCCCGATGACCGACGCCACCACCACCACGACAACGACGACTGACCCCGCCGCGCCCCCGCCGGGCGGCACGCCGCCCGCGCCCAAGTGGTTCGAGGCCGACAGCTTCGCCCCGGAAGAGCGCGACTGGCTGGCCGCGCGGGGGCTGGCCGTGGACGATCCGCTGTCCATCCTGCCCAAGCTGGTGAAGGGCCACCGGGGCGCTGAACAGAAGCTGGGCCGCGGGCTGGACAGCATCATGGACCGCCCGGCCAAGGATCAGGACCTGTCGGCCTGGCTGCGCGGCAATGCCGGCCTTCTGGGCCTGCCCGAGGGCGAGGACGGCTACAAGGTGGACCCGCCCACCGACTGGCCCAAGGACATGCCCTGGGATGCCGGCCTGGAGGCGGCGGCGCGCAAGCTGGCTTTCGAGGCCGGGGTGCCGAAGGCCGCGCATGAGGCCTATGTCGGCCTGTTCGCGCAGAAGATGAAGGCGCTGGAGGCCGCCGCGACCGAGGGGCTGGCCACAGCGCGGACCGCGATGATGGCCGAGCTGTCCACCGAATGGGGCGATGCCATGCCCGCGCGCATCGCGCAGGCGCAACAGGCCATGTCGGCCTTCGGCCTGGCCGCCGGCCTGACCGCCGACCAGGTGGCGGGCGTGACGCAGGTGCTGGCCGAAAAGACCGGCGATGCCGGCGTGCTGAAGCTGTTTGCCGCCATCGGCCAGGCGATGGGCGAGGATCGCGGCCTTGGCCTGGGCCAGGGCGGCGGCCTGGGCATGACCCCGGCCGAGGCCAAAGAGGAGCTGCGCCGGTTCGAGGCCCCGGACGGCGAATACGGCAAGGCCTTCGCCGCCCGCGACCATCGCCGCCTGAAGGAACTGGCCGCGCGGCGCGAGCAACTGTCGAAGCTGGCGGCGGGGTGAGGCTAGTTCAAGAACTCCGCCTGCATTGCGGCGCTGACGTTCCCGAAAAGGAACTTGCCGGACAGGCCATTGTTCAGGCGCCCTACAGCAGTGCCAGCCATGCCGGTTGCATCGCGCGTGGCGATCACCGTGCCGGTTCTGCCGTTGTTGCAGGTGACCGGAATGGTGATCGTCGATTTCATCACTCTCGCGTCCCATGTTCCGCCGCAGGACAAGCCGGAAAGTGTAGACATGTCGAATTTCCCCACCGAGGTGGATAGGTCCAGAACGACATTGCCGTTCGCAGCTTCTCCGTTGCTCAATTTGCCCACGACTGGCAGCGCAATCACAGACGGGCCACATCCGGCCAAAACAAGGGACGCAAAGGCCAGGCACCCCAATACTCGCAACATGTCCGATTCTCTCCCCGGTTGACTTGCGCCAGCATAGCAGGCATCCTTACCTTGCGCGGTGAAAAAGACCGCGCCGGGTTTGGAAGCTCGTTTGAACACTGGCGCACCATGAGCCGCGCATTGTCGCGGCTTTTCCTATGGTCACGCGCGGTGGGGTGCCGAGAGGCACGCCGTCATGCGCCTACGTTCAGCGGTCTTCCAACCCGCCGTTGCGTGGCCACCAGTTTGGAAGCGGGTCGCCACGTTCACCTTGAACGCAGGAGACCAACTTGAGCGAGATCATTCCCTTTGACTTCGAAGAACAGGCCGTGCGCGTGGTGCTGCGCGACGGCGAGCCGTGGTTCGTGGCGGCGGACGTGTGCCGGGTGCTGGAGATCGGGAACCCCACAGATGTGGTGAACCGCCTTGATGACGACGAAAAGGGGGTCGATAGTATCGACACCCTTGGAGGCCAGCAGAAGGCCCGCATCATCTCCGAAAGCGGTCTATATGCGGTGATCTTCACGAGCCGAAAGGAAGCGGCCAAGCGCTTCCGCAAATGGGTCACGTCCGAAGTCCTGCCCTCGATCCGCCGCTCTGGCCGGTACGAGCTGCCCGAGGCGGACCCGGCGCCGCTGGACCCCGCCCTTCCGGGCCTTGGCACGATCCGCGAAGCCGAGTTGTGGCTGTCGATGGTGCGCGAGGCGCGGCTGCTGGCGGGCACCAAGGCCGGGCTGGCGATGTGGAGCCGCAGCCCGCTGCCGCCCCTGTCGCCGCCGCAGCCCAAGGCCGACCCGGCCGAGGCGCGCGCCTGCCTGGATTACCTGATCGCCAATGCCCCCCTGCCGATTTCGCCCGCGCTGGCGGACGACGATCAGGCGGCGGACTGGCTGGCGGCGGCGGGCTTGCGCGCGCTGGACCATGGCCTGTTCATTGGCAATGCGGCGCGCCTCTTCGCCGGCACCCGGTGGGCGGGCGGGTTCCATCGCCCGCTTCTGCTGTCGCTGCCCGGCGTGGTTCCCGACACCGTTCCCCGCCGGCTGGCCGGAGAGCAGATGCGGGGCCTCGTTCTGCCCTTCACCCTGTTTGCGATGGAGGCGGAGTATGCCGCATGACCAGTACCCAGACGACCCGATGCAGACTGTCTTCGATGGTGCCGAAGCGGCGACGGACGCGCTGTGCGCCCAGGAGGGATGCGAGCGCGCCATGCTCATGGTCTTCGAAAGCGCCCGGCTGGACGATCAGACCGCCAGCATGGCCTATGCCCTTCTGGGCAGCCTCGCTCATTACCGCCAGACCGCGCTGGCGCAGGTGCGGCTGATGCAGGCGGTCAGCATGGGGCAGGCATAAGACCCCAGTTGAAGTATGGCCCGACCTGTGGCATGACTAGCCCTTGAGGGGCACCCGGGCGCGACCATCGCGCCGCGCCCGGTCCCTCTGCCCGCCGGAAAGACGGCCGCCTGAGACCGGCGACAAGGTCAGACGGGTCCGCAGTACGATCGGGCACCCCTGTCGAAAATCCGCACATCGCAGTTTTTCGCAGGAGGGGCACATGCCCGTTGCCACGCTGGTGGAAGCCCACCACAAGCTCACCTATTCGAACAACGTCCTGATGGCTGCGCAGCAGATGCGCAACCCGCTGGCCGATGCCGTCACCTCGGTGCCCGGTTCGGGCGAGGCCATGTCGGCGTCCGACATCCTGGCCGCGCTGGAATACGTCTATGGCGAAGAGCGCACCCGGACCAACACCGAGAACCCGGTGGCCGGTTCGCGGCGCTGGCTGATCCGCCCGCCCGAGATCAAGTCGGGCCAGTACATCGACGACGAAGACAAGTTCGACATGATCACCGATCCCACGTCGAACTTCACCCTGGCCCACACCAAGGCGGTGCTGCGCGGCTGCATGGACCGCATCGTCGGCGTGCGGAAGCAGGGCGGCGTCTACAAGGTCACCGATGGCGGCATCCTGGGCAATGCCATCGAGGGCAAGCGCCCCGGCGGCGCGGCCACCGCCCTGCCGGGCAGCCAGGTCATCGCCGCCGGCGGCACCGGCCTGACCATCGACAAGATGCGCACGGCCATCCTGACCCTGAACCAGGCCGACTTCGGGCTGGAGGATGACGACGCACTCTACTGCCTGATCAGCCCGGTCCAGAAGGACAACCTGATCGCCATCGCCCAGGCCTCCACCACCCCGCTGAACGCCTACAACATCGAGCAGCTGAAGACCGGCAAGCCTTCGTCGCTGTTCGGCATCAACTGGATCGTGTCCAACCGAGTGCCGAAGGACGATGCAGGCGCCTGGCTCTGCCCGATCTGGGCCAAGTCCAACATCGTGGAGGGTGTCTGGCTGGACGTGGAGGGTGACGTGTGGAACGACACCCACGCGGACAACAAGCCCTATGTCCGCGTCCGCACGCGCCGCGATGTGGTGCGCCTGCAGGACAAGGGCGTGATCGCCATCACCTGCGTCTGATGACCGCCCGCCTGGCCTGACCGGGCCGGGCTTCCCCCTTTTCCCTCGCAAGGACCATCCCGATGCCTGTTCGCCTGAACGTTGGGTCCGACCTGATCACCGATCCGCGCCTGGACCAGAACCCGCCCGACCCCGCCAAGGCGCGGGGCGTCATGAAGTGCATCCGTGGCACCATGACCAACCTGTCCACCGACAGCGCCGCTTCGACCTATCTGCTGTGCCAAGTCCCGGCCAATGCCATCCTGGACGCCCGCACCGCGTTTTCCACGGCGGCCGCCGGCTTCGCCACGATCCAGGTGGGCACACGGTCCAACGCAACCGCGCTTTATACCGGGGCAAAGGCCGCGATCATCAACCCGATCGCCATGGGTGATGCCAAGCACGGCCTGGCCGCGTGGCAGCAGCTTGGCCTGACCGCCCCGCCCGAGGGCGGCATGATCGACCTGATCTTCACCGCAGCGGCCAACGCCACCGGCGCGGGCACCATGCCGTTCGAGATCTGGTTTGCCGACATGAGCTGATCCCTTCCGGGGATCCGCCGCCGGGGCCGGATGCGGCCCCGGCCCTGTTGCACGAGGCGCCCATGGCCACGCTGAACCTTGCCACCTCCGGGATCGTCGGTCAGGCCCTGCGCTTTGCCGAAGTGGCGCCGATTTCCGCCTTCGGCGACGACAGCGAGATGGCCCGCGATACCGCCGCCTGCTATGGCGTTGCGCTGGCCGAATGCCTGGAGGCGGCCGACTGGTCCTTTGCCAGCACCCTGTCGCGGCTGTACGCCTTTGCCATCCTGCCCGCGGGCGCCGTCGCCGACGACGATCTGCCCTATCTCTTTGCCCTGCCCGCCGGTCTTGTGGCGGTGCGCGAGGTCGGCGGCCCCTGGACCAAATGGCGCCGCGATGCCGAAGGCATCCGCGCCGACGAGGCCGGGCCGCTGCGTGTGCGCTACACCCGGCTGGTGGACAGCGAAGCCACCATGCCGTCCGCCTTCCGCAAGGCCGTGGCGGCGCGGCTTGGCGCCCTGCTGGCCCCCCGCTGGGGCGGCGCCACATCCAAGACGCAATGGCTGGAGGAGCTGTCGGCAGCGGCGCTGAACAAGGCGCTGGAGGGCGATGCCCGGCAGGCATCCTCCCTGCGCTATGACGGCGGGCCCGAACAGGGCGACTGGCTGTCCGAGGCGACGGCATGAAGACAGCCCCGGCGCAGCTTGCCTTTTCCAGCGGCGAGATCGACCCGCTGCTGCACCGACGCGCCGATTACCAGCGCCACCAGACCGGCATGGCCGCCTGCAGGGGCTTCCTGCCGCTGGCGCAGGGCGGGTTCACCCGCGCCCCGGGCACCATCCGGCGCGGCCGGACGCGGGCCGATGCGGCCGGCGTGCTCTTGCCCTTCAGTTTTGCCGAGGATGACAGCGTGGTGCTGGAGTTCACCCCCGGCAAGATGCGCGTCTGGCGCTATGGCGCGCTGGTCCTGTCCGGGGCGAGCCCCTACGAACTGACCGTGCCCTTCGGCGCCGATGACCTGGCCAACCTGCGCTATGTCCAGTCGGCCGATGTGATCTATCTGGCCGACGGCGCGCGGCCGATCCAGCGGCTGGAGCGCCGCGCGCTGGACAATTGGGCCATCGCCGATTTCCTGCCCGACACCGGCCCCTTCCGGGTGCAGAACCTGGACGAGGACGTGGTGATCCATGCCTCTGCGCTGGAGGGCGTCGTCACGCTGACGGCATCGGACGATGTGTTCAACGCCGGCCATATCGGCAGCCTGCTGCAGCTGGAGCCCTACACCGACACGGTCACCGCCGTCTGGGCGCCCAACGGCTTCAGCTACATCAATGCCATCTGGCGCTATGGCGCAAACTACTACCGTCTGATCGACCTGACCGGCAACTGGGGCGCCACGCCGCCGACCCATACCGAAGGCCAGGTGCGCCACGAGGGCGATACGATCTGGGAATGGCTGACAGACGGGCGCGGCGTGGTGCGGATCCTGGCCGTGACCGATGCGCAGCACGCAACGGCTCAGGTGCTGCGGTTCCTGTCGCCCGGCATCGTTCACGACGGCACCTATCGCTGGTCCTGGGGGGCCTGGTCGGCCGTCCATGGCTGGCCGTCCGAGATCGAGCTGTACGACCAGCGTATGGCGGCGGCGGCAACCCCAACCGAGCCGCGCACCGTGTGGTTTTCGGGCGTGGGCGACTTCTCGGACTGGGCGCCTTCGACCGAGGCCGATGGAGCTTTTGCCTATGCCATCGCGGGCGACGGATCGGTGAACCGCATCGTCAACCTGTGCCGGGCTCGCACCGGCCTGCACATCCTTGCCCTGGGCGAGGAGTATTCGACCCGCGCCGAAAGCCGCGCCGCCGTGATCGGCCCGACCAATGCCGTCTTCGGGCTGGACAGCGCCATCGGAGCTTCGCCGTCGCGGCCCATTGCGCCATCGGGCGCGCCGATCTTCATTTCGGCAGACCGCCGGCGCGTGGTGCAGATCGCCTACAGTTTCCAGTCCGATGCCAACGACGCCAGCATCCTGTCGCGGCCGGCGCAGCACCTGGGCACGGGCGGGTTTGCGCAGATCGTCTGGCAGGGGTCACCGGAACCGATCGCCTGGCTGCGCCGTGCGACCGGCGACCTGGTCGCCATGCTGCATGACCAGGCCGAAGAGGTGCTGGGATGGGCTGTCGTGCCTGTGGCCGGTGGCGTGGTGGAGGCCATGGCCGTGACGCCGGCGGCCGACGGCAGCCGCGATGTGGTGACGATGATCGTGCGGCGGGTCCTGAACGGTGTCACCGTGCGCTGCATCGAGGAGCTGGCCCCCACCTTCGTGTCGTTGGCCGACGATGCCGCCGCGCATGAGGCCTGCCACCTGTTCTGCGCGGCCCGCTTCGACCTGGGCGCGCCGGCCGCCGCGCTGTCCGTGCCCCATCTGGCGGGCGAGGCGGTGCATGTCTGGTCGGACTATGGCCCCATGGGCCCGCTGACGGTGGCGGGCGACGGCACGCTGGCCCTGCCGGCCAATGTGCAGCACGGCTGGGTCGGCCTGTTCGATGCCGGCCATCTGGCCGAGACGCTGGACATCCGCGCGGCCGCGCCCGACGGCGAAAGCTGGGGACGCCGCAAGCGCCTGTCCAGCGTGGCGCTGGCGCTGCACCGCAGCTGCGCCGGCACTGCCCAGGCCATCGAGCGCGATTTCAACATGCCCGAGCGGCCCTTCATGGCGCCCTTGTCCTTTGGTGGCACCCCCGTGCTGACCGAGCCGGTCACCCTGAAATCCGGCTGGCAGAAGCTGAACCTGCCCACCGGCTATGCCACCGAGGTGTCGATCCGGCTGCGTCCCGTGGGCGGCGCGCCGCTGACCGTCACCGGCCTGGTGCCCCGCGTCGAGGAGAGCGGCTGATGTGCATTCCAGCAGCTCTTGCGGCCGTGGCGCCGCTGGTTGGGGCCGGAACGGCGACCGGGGCAACCGCCCTGGCCACCACCCTGCAAACCGTGGGGACCATCGCCGGCATCGGCGGCGCCGTGGCCCAGGGCGTGCAGGGCTGGCAGGCCGGCCAGATGCAGCAACAGGCGCTGAAGGACCAGGCGAAGACCGAGGCCGCGCTGACGGCCGAACAGGATACCCGCCAGCGCAGCCGGTTCCTGTCGGCCATCCGGCAGCAGCGGGCCGAACTGGCCGGGCGCGGCGTGACACTGGACAGCCCGACCAGCATTGCCCTGGGCCAGGCGGCGGGCCGCGAGATGAGCTTTGAAAGCCAGGCCCTTCGGTCAGCCGGCGCGGCGCGCCAGACCGAGCTGGGCTGGGCCGCCAAGGCCGCGCGGCTGCAGGGCGCGTCGTCGCTGCTGCGCGGCTTTTCGTCGGCCGCGGGCACCCTGATGCAAGCGGCGCCGGACCTGTGGCCCGGCTTCATGCGCGACCCGGTGGAGGGCGTCTGACATGGCGCTGACCGTTCCCACCGCTGGCGTCATCGCGGGGGCCGCGCCGAATGTGCAGGTGCCGGTGCCCGACACCGGCGCGGTGCTGAGCGAGTTCGGCGGCAAGATGGCCGAGATCGCCGGGCGCTGGAAACAGGAGCGGCTGGATACACAGGGCCGCCGCGCCGTGCTGGGCATGACGCGCGACCTGGGCGCCCTGCGCCAGGAGGTGCAGCAGATGCCCGACCCCGAGGCGGCCGCCGCCACCTGGGACCGCCGCGCCGCCGAAATCCGCAGCACGTACTTCACCGAAGGGCTGGACCCCAGCCTTGCAACGGAAATGGACCTGGCCTGGACCGAGCTGAAGGACCGGCATGACTACGACCTTGGCGGGTGGATGATCGGCCAGCGGTCGAGCTGGCAAAATGCGGAATGGGTGGCCCAGTCCGCCGAAATCTCGGCCGCCGCTGTCGGCGCAGACGACACCACCTTCGAGGCGCTTCTGGGTCAGGCACAGGCCGGCATCGAGGCGCGGCTGGCCAGCGGCGCGATCACGCCTGAACAGGCCGCAGTGGAGTGGAGCGAGAAGCAGGCGGAACTGTACGGGACCAAGGCGAACGGCCTGATCAGCGCCGACCCGCAGGCCTTCATCGACGCCGCCGGACGGGGTGAATTCGCGGGCCTGGGCGCCGGGCTGGACGGCAAGATCGGCGAGGCCAATGCAGAGCTGGCCAGCCGCGCCGCCAAGGAAGCCGTTGCCGCCAAGGATGCCTATGGCCGCTGGACGGCGCAGCAGAAGGACCAGCTGCGCGAGGGCACCTCCATCCTGCTGTCCGGCTCTCGCTTTGAAAATCGCGCCCAAGCCGATGCCGCCCTGGCCAGCGACCCCGATCTGGCCGGCTCGCCCGAGGGGCGGGCCTATGCCGCCGCCGTGCGAGTGTCCACCGTCCTGCCGGCCTATGCGACCCTGCCGCTGGACGAAAAACGCAAGCTGCTGGCCGAACAGCAGGCGGTGCCGGTTTCGGAAAGCACCGACACCAAGCTGATCGACGGCATGAAGGCGTCGATCGCCGCCCATGAGGCGGCCCTGCGCGACGGCACGATCTGGACCTTTGCCACGCAGGCCAATGTCATCAAGCCGACGCAGGCAGAACTTCCGCCGCCGCAGGCCACGTCCGACGACGATCTGCGCATCGCCTTGCGCAACCGGGCCATGATCGACGCCGCAGGGCTGCAAGCCACCGGGCTGACCGGCAAGGATGCGAAGGACCAGCCGCTGCCGCCGCCGGTCTTCACCCCCGAAGAGCGGGCGCAATGGGCGCCGCTGGCCGACAAGATGGCCAGCCCCGGCGACCGCGCCCGGCTGGCCGGCCTTCTGGGCAGCCTGCCGCAGGAAACCGCCGAGCGGGCGGCGCGTGAGTTGGGGGCGGACGGGCTGTTCACCTATGTCGGCAGCGGCATGGCCGTGGGCGCCTTCCGCCCGGAAGTGCCGACCCGCATGTTCGAGGGCGTCCGCGCCCAAGAGAACGGCGATGTGAAGCTGGCGCCGCAGACAGCGCGCCGCAGCAAGTTCTTCACGGACTTCGGGGCGCTGTTCAGCGATGGCACCGTGACCCTGGAGGGTGGGCGCACGGTCGATGAAAGCGCGACCCGCAACAATATCATCGCGGCGGCCGATGCCTACTATGCCTATCTCGTGCGCGGCACGGACAAGGCGCTGGACGGCGCTACCATTAACGAGGCGATCTACAAGGACGCCCTGCACGCGGCCTTGGGCGGCCAGGGCGCCTTTGGCGACAGCTCTGCCCCCGGCGGGCTGGGTGAACTGTCCAGCGCCAGCGGAAGCTACACCACGATCCTGCCGCCGTGGATCAGCGCCGACCAGGTTGAGGCCGCGCGCCGGGTTGCCATCATGGGCTTCGCCGGGGCGCCCAAGACGGGCAAGCCCCCGGCCTGGACGGCTGATGCCGCAGGATGGCGCGCCATCAGCGCCGAAGGGCAAATCCCCGACATCGATGGCCAGTTGCCCAGTTCCGGCACCTTCGCGGCGCTTCAACTGGACCCGGTGGAGGGCAACGTCTACACGCTGAAGACCGCGAAGGGCGTGACGGTCACCGACGCCAGCGGCCAGCCCTTCCTTCTGGACATCACCAAGTTCGCCGCCCTGGCCGGGGGTGCCCCGTGACCTGGTTCCTGAAGGACAGGCTGGAGGCCACCGTCGAGCCGCTGACCCGGCAGGTGACGGATGCCTGGGAGGAGTTCGGCGGCAGCGCGCGACTGGCGCAGTTGCAGGGCGGCACCTGGAACCCGCGCGAGGGCATCGAGGCCGACATCATGGACGAGATGGCACAGGCCCTGGGCGGGTGGGATGCCGTGATGCCGACGCGCCCCGAAGATATGTCGCGCTTTTGGAACCCGGCAACGCGCCCGGATTACCTGATGGATCGCGCCCAGGACATGATCCGCATGGAGCCGGAAGCCTGGGGTCCCCTGCCGCAGAACCGTGCGCAGTTCGATGGCGAGACAGACGGCCGGTACACCCGCGAGGGCAACGACCTGATGGCCATGCAGGCCGCGGGCGATCACCCGTGGATGCAAACCTTCGGGGCCATGGTGGGCTCCATCGGACCCACCGACGTGGCGCTGGCCCTGATCGGCGGCGAGTTCTTCACCGGCGGCAAGATCACCGGCAAGGCGCTGGCCAAGTTCATGCTGGCCGAAGGCGCGATCAACGCCGCCGCCGAAGTGCCGCATGTGATCGCAGCGCAGGACATCGCCGAAAAGTATGGCTGGCCCGCCCCGAATGCCGCCGCGCAGATCGCCATGGGCGCCGTGGCCGGAACCGGCCTTGCCGGCATCGTCGGTGGCGCGATGACCGTGGTCGAGCGCCTGGCCGGCCGCCGTGTCGCCGAAGATGCCGCCGCCCGAGCCGCGGGCAAGTCCACGCTGGATACCCAGGCTGCGACCGACCGGGCCGAGGATGCCTTGCGGGCGGGGCGTGAGCCGAGAATGCAGCCCATCAGGCCGAACCCTCAGTTGCCTGCCGAGCAGGACCCAGCTGTTCTGAACTTCCTGAAGCTTACCGGCCAGCTGGAGGCCCCCCGCGGCTTTGACCAGGTGTACAGCGGCACCATTGTCGCGCCGCCCCGCGCGCTGACGACGATGACCGTGCGCGAAGTGATGGACTGGCAGCAGGCCAACATCGCAGCGGGGGCCGCCAGCACCGCCGCCGGGCGGTTCCAGATCATTTCGGGCACCCTGACCGATGTGGTGCGCGAGATGGGGCTGACCGGAGACGAGGTGTTCGACGAGGCGTTGCAGACGCGGATGGCTGTCCATCTGATGAAGCGCAAGGGGCTGGACGACTGGCGCGCCGGGCGCATGTCGGACGAGGACTTCGCCAATGCGATGGCCACGGAATGGGCCGCCTTGCCCGTTGTGACCGGGCCGAACGCGGGCCGCAGCCACTATGCCGGCGACGGGTTGAACAACGCCTTGACCGATGTGGACACGGTGCTGGCCGTCCTGCGTGGCGCAGAAGCGCCTGACAATCCGCCCGGCGGCGGATCAGGCTATGCAGGCGGCGCAAGCAGGCAGCGCTCGGGCCGGTCGCGCACCACGGCCCCCGACGAGGTTGTGACGCCGCAGGGCACGCGCATCGAAGTCACCTATCGGGTGGTGGAGGCGGACAGCCTGATCCCGGCATCCGGCGACTTGCAACCGCGTGATCGCAGCCGGGCAGCCAGCGGCGACCAGGTCAACGAGATCAAGGCCGCCTTCGACCCGACGATGCTGATGCCGCGCGCCGAAAGCGACTTGGGCACGCCCATCGTCGGCCCCGACAGCATCATCGAGAGCGGCAACGGCCGCGTGCTGGCCATCAAGGCGGTGGCGGCCGAGAACCCCGAAGCCTTTGGCCGGTATGTGCAGGCAATCCGCGACGAAGGCTTTGACGTGCCCGAAGGCATGAGGGTGCCGGTGCTGGTGGCGGAGCGCACCACCGACCTGCCGTTCGAGGCGCGTCGCAACTTCGTGCGCGAAAGCAACCTGCCGCGCGGGGCCCGGCTGTCGGCCACGGAGCAGGCACGGTTCGACGCCGACTATCTGGGGCAGGATGCCTTTGACGCCTATCGCCCCGGCAAGGGCATCGCCAAGGCCGACAACGCCGAATTCGTGCGCCGCATCTTCGCGCAGATGAGCCCGGCCGAGCGCGGGGCGCTGATGGACCGCACCGGCGGGCTGAACGTGGACGGGCTGGACCGCATCCGTGCCGCCTTGTTCGCGCGCGCCTTCGATGGCGCGCCGGACCTGTTGCAGCTGGCGCTGGAAACCGAAAGCCGGTCGGTGACCAACCTGATCCGCATGTTGCAGGACATGGCGCCCGACTGGGCCGCCTTCCGGGCGATGATCGACGCCGGCATGGTGCGCCGGGAGTTCGACATCACCGGCGCGATGATGGAGGCGGTGCGCATCATCGCCCGGGCGCGGTCGGAAGGGCGGGACGGCCAGTCCATCATCGCGGCGATCCGCGACCGGCTGGCGCAGGGCGACATGTTCGCCGCGCGCGATCCGCTGACCGAGGCGCTGATCGACGCCTTCTACAAGGGCGACCGGGCGCGCGGCGTGGATGCCACGCAGGAAATCCTGGAACGCTATGCCGCCGAGGCGGTGGTGGCCGGCCGGCATGACATCGCCGACCTGACCGATGCCCCGCCGGCGCCGGACGAGGTGCTGGCCCGCGCCATCGCCGGGCAGGAAGGCCGCACGCCGTTCGACCCGCTGCCCGCCCGGGTGGAGCCGCCGCCGGAGCCGGGCACCGTCATCGCCGCCATGGACCCTGCGCCCTGGACGGATGGCACCGCGGGGCCAGAGGCGCAGGCGGCGGATGCGGCTCTGACCGATACGCTGTTCGGACCGGAACCCGATCCCATCCCGGCCACGGCGGACAGCCCGGCCATTCAGCCGCCCCGCCCGAAGGACCCGGGCATCGAGGTCAAGCTGCCCGACGGGGACAAGCTCACCGCAGCCAAGGCGCTGGAGTTGATCGAGGACGAGCGCCAGCTGGACGACGTGCTGGAAGCCTGCCGCATTTCAAGGGGGGCGCGATGAGCCTGGCCGATTGCCTGAACACCGCCGTGCAGGGCGGCGAGCTGAAGCCCGAGATCGCCCAGAAGGTGGCGAAGGAATACGAGGCGCTGCGCCAGAAGTATGCCGCCAAGCCCGGCGTGAGCGCGGCGGAGGCAGAGCGCGCGGCGGGCGACGACATCATCGAGCGGATCACCAAGGACGTGCGCGCCCGGCGCCATGCGACCCTGCACCAGCTGCGGGTGATGGAGGCGAACCAGCTGCGCTATGGGGCCGAGCCGTGGAAGAACCCCGGCCTGATCCGCAAGGACACCCAAGCCGTGCGCGACATGTCCCGCGTGGTGGAGCGCCACCTGTTCGGCACGATGCACGATGCCCTGAAGGCCTTTCACACCAATGCCCTGGGGGTGGTGCGCAACCGCGCGCTGCTGAAAGAGGTGGTGATGGAGCTGCACGGGCAGGCCAGCGGCAACCCGGCCGCCAAGGAACTGGCGACGGCCATCACCGCCACGTTCGAGAAGGCCCGCGCCTGGGCCAATTCCCTGGGCATGGACATCGGCAAGCTGGAGGACTTCGGCCTGCCGCACAGCCATGATGCGGCCAGGCTGCGCAAGGCCGGTTTCGATGCATGGTTCCGCGAGCTGTACGACAGCCGCCGGCTGGACTGGTCGCGGATCATCGACCCGCGCACGGAAAAGCCGTTTGCCGTGGCGAAGGGGTCGCGTCCGCTGCGGCAGGATGCCGAGGCCTATCTGAAGGACCGGTTCGACGCCATCGTGACGGACGGCTGGGCCTTCCGCGAGCCCAGCATGGCCTTCAAGGGCACGTCCTTTGCCGCCCGCCATTCCGAACACCGCAGCCTGCACTTCCTGTCGGGCGAGGACTGGTGGGCCTACAACGAAGTCTTCGGGCGATCTAACCCGCTGGACGCGATCCTGAACCACGTCAAGGCCATGTCGCGCGAGATCGCGCTGATGCAGAAGTTCGGGCCGAACCCGAAGATGGGGCTGGACCATGCGATCCAAGTGGTGGAGGCGGCGTCGGCCACCGCCGATCTTGGGGACAAGGCGCGCAAGCACCTGAATTCCGAACTCAGCAAGGCAAAGCTGGACCTGGCCCTTCTGACCGGCGAGGCCAACAAGCCGGTCGATGAAACCATTGCCCGTGCCTTTGGGGCGACCCGTAACCTGATGGTCGCCGCGAACCTTGCCGGCGCGGCGTTCTGGACGCCGTTTGACCATGTGAATTCCGCGCTGGCCGCACGGATGGTGGGCCAATCGGCCAGCGGACCGTTCATGCAGTCCTTGAAGTCCATGTTCGGGCGCATGTCGCCCCAGGACGCGGCCGAGCTGGGTCTTTTGCTGGAGACCTGGACCGATGGCCTGTCGGCCCAGGCGCGACAGATGGGCGAGAACATCTGGGCGCCCGAGTTCAGCCGCCGGATCACCGGCTTTGTCTTCCGCGCCTCGCTGATGAACATGGTCACCGACCACAACCGGCGCGGCATCATGCATACCTTCGGGCTGGAGCTGGGGGCGGACGCGGGCAAAACCTTCGACCATCTCGACAGCCAGATGCAGACCTTCATGCGGGCCAATGACATCGGCCCGGCCGACTGGGATGCGATGCGCGCGCATCTGTACACCGACCGCGCCGGCGGGCGGAACATCAACGACAAGGTGTTCCTGACCCGCACGTCGCTGCCCGAAGACCAGGCCCGCGACATCGCCCTGCGGTGGGGCGCAATGGTCGAACAGCACGCCGACATGACGATGAACGTCAACAACCAGAGGGTGGCGACCGGGCTGCATGTCACGCCAGGCGATCTCGGGGGCGAGATCTCGAAAGGCTCGCTCCGCATGTTCAAAAGTTACAGCTTTAACTTCATCGCGAACCAGGCGCGGCGGATCGCCCAGATCCAGGGCGTGCCCAACAAGTACGCCTACGGGGTGGCCGTGCTCGGGATCACCACGATCACAGGCGCCGTCATGCTTTCCCTGGAGGACATTCGGGCGGGCCGGGACCCCAGGCCATGGGACAGCGGACCCTTCTGGTATGCGGCGTTCTTGAAAGGTGGCGGCCTCGGGATCATCGGCGACCTGTTCTTTGCCGACGCCAGCCGCGCGGGCGGCGGGCCGGTCGAGACACTGGCCGGCCCCATCGCCGGACTGGTCGGCCAGACCGTGCGCACCGGCCAGGCCGCGATCAGCGGCGACAATTTCGGGGGTGAAGCCGTGCGGCTGGCGCGCAGCGTTACGCCCGGCGCCAATTATCAGCCGCCTCTGCCCCTGCCCACGCGACTGGCCATCGAGCGGCTGTTCTGGGACCAGCTGCAACTTTGGCTGGACCCCGGCGCGCCCGAGCGGTTCCGCCGCGATGCCCGGCGCCGCCAGAAGGAGTTCGGCCAGGGCTACTTCTGGCGCAAGGGCGAGCTTGTGCCTGACCGCGCCCCCGACCTTTCCAACATCCTTGGAGGCACCCCGTGACGATCGACGCCGCCATTCCGCTGGCCACCTTCACGGTTTCGGGCACCGGGCCCTATCCGGTGAACTGGCCCTATGCCGCCGGAACGCTGGCGGTTTCGGTGCTGGCGCCGGCCGGATGGACCGACCTGAGCGCGTCGGTCTACACCGTTGCGCCCACCTCTTCGGACAGTACGGGCGCGGTGACGCTGGCGCCATCGGCCGCCGCCGAACACGCCGGGCGCCAGCTGACCATCCGGCGCGAGACCCCGCGCGAGCAGGGCTGGGAGGGCGTGGCCAACAGCCGCGAAAAGGGCATCGAGCGCGGGCTGGACCAGCAGGTGATGACCCTGCAGGAGCTGACCGCCTGGGCCGAGCGGTCGCTGCGCGTGATCGGCCAGGCGCAGCCGCCGCTGAGCCCGCCCGACGGCGCCATCATCATGTTCAAGGACGGCAAGTTTGTCGCCGGGCCGGACGTGGCCGCGATCCTGGCCGCTGCCATCCGGCCATCGACCGCCGGCGACACGTTCCCGTCCGACCCGAGGCACGGCTACTTGCACCACCTGACCGCCGGGCCGATCGGGATGTACCAGTTCTACCAGCCCTCCGATGCGGCCCCCGGCATCTGGATCGAGGTGACGGAAGGCAGCAGCGGCGACGGCGCCCTGCCGCCATTTGCCACGCGCGCCGACCTGGTGGCCTGGGCTGCCGTCTTCACGCCCGCCGTCGGCACGGTCCTATGGGCGGGCGGCTTTGCCTATCGCTATGTCGGGACGGCTGGCCTGCCGGGCTTGACCGGCTACACCTGGGCTGGCACCGCGCACCTGGAACATTGGGGCGTCACGACCTCTGCGGAGAAAACAGACGCCGTGGTGGACTACACGACGCAGGTGCAGGCCGCGGCAGATGCTGTCGAGGGCACGCTGATTTTCACGGGCTGGGTGAAGATCACTGACCAGATCGCAGTCAACAGCCGGTGCCGCCTGCATTGCCCGGAGGGGCGCGTGTATGGCGGCTTGGTCGTCGCCGCGGACTTCAACCTGTCGGCGGCCCGCGTCGTGGTGCCGGGTGACAGTTCGGTTGGCGGCGGGATCGGGGAGCTCGGCATCTATTGCGCCCAGAATGCGGCTGCGGCATCCGGCTTGCGAGCCGATTTGATCCAGTATCCGCCGGTCCTTCTAATGGAAGATGTGGCGCGCGTTCAAATCGACGCTCTGCGGATCGAACAGGCGTGGATCGGGCTGAAGATCGACGGCAACGCTGGCGGCCTGAAGGTCGGAACGTTGGAAATCGGGGCTTTCGGCGCGCCGTTCTATATCGACGGGCCGCTGGACTTCATCCACATCAATAATGTGCATTTGTGGCCATTCGGCGGTTCTTCGTCGGTCAACCTGACAGCCTTGCATGGCGACGGACACGCTCAGTCGCGCATCCTTCAGGCGGATGGCCTGCACATCGACAACCTATCGGTGTGGCAACAGATCGTCAGCTTCGAGGGGCCAGACGGCGGGAACATCATCCCCACCACGTTCGGCGTCGTCAAACTGGACGGAGACAACGCCCGCTGGGTCCACAAGACCGGCACGGCCCTCATTGGCCAGTTCTACTCCACGAAGTCAGTGAACCCGCTGGTGTCGTCCATCAGGGTGGAGGACGGCTTGCTTGTGCTCGGGCAGGGCACGGTTCGTGGCGGCGAGACGCCGCAGGTCAACGTTGTTGGCGGGACGCTGCTGTGGCTTGGCGGTGAGCTGAAAAACGTCTCGACCGATGAACCGAGCGTTACCGTCACGGCAGGCACATGCCTCATGCAGGCCGTCCGGCTGGACTGGTCGGGCACCCGCACCGTGCCTCTGATTGACCAAAGCGGCACCGGCCGGCTGATCCTGCGCGACCTGATCCCCGAAGTGACAGCGCCGGCGCAACCGCTGATCCGCTGCGCGACGGATGTTGATGGCGCCATGATCGACGCCCTGTCCCTGGCACCGCACACCATCGACCTGCCGACGATCTCGGGCGCGCCCAAGGGCACATATCTTTCGCGCAGCGCGACCGTCATGCGCATGCCCTCCTACGCGGACAACGCAGCCGCCGTCTCGGGCGGCCTGCCGATTGGCGCGCTTTACCGAACCGCAACTGGTGAAATGAGGATCGTTGTCTGATGGCTTTCGACTTTCCCTCCTCTCCGACCGACGGCCAGATCGTCACCTTCGGCAGCGTGCGCTACCGGTGGGTGGCCTCAGCTTCGGCCTGGACGCGGCGCATCGAAGAGGTCATGCGCACTCGACCGCAGCTGGTTGCCTGGCTGGCCGCCGGCGGCGTGCCCGAGGCCGGAAAGGTGTACTTCGCCGGCAACCAGGTGCTGATCGGCGCGCCGGGGTCGAGTGTTATCCCCGACCTGCCAGGCATGATCCCCGACCGGCTGGCCACCTACCCGGATCACTGGACGGTGAATGCCATCCCCGGCACCACCGACATGGCGCCCGCCGCGCAGGCGGCCACCAACTGGCTGGCCAGCGTCGGCGGCGGCATCCTGCATTTCGGGCGGGCGATCTATGCCTTTGGCTCTTCGGTCACCGGGCTGGACCAGGTGCCGTGGGAGGGGCTGAGCCGCGAGCTGACCGGCATCTTCCGCCGCCATTCCGGCTCGACCTATGTGCAGGTCGGCGGCGAGTGCAAGATCACCGGGATCGAGTTCACCCACGCCACCTACATCCCGCAAGCCACCAACCTGGACGTGCTGGACGATCGGCTGACCAACACGGCAGCCCACATCGACCTGACCGGATGCCGGCAGGTGACGATCGAGGCGAACCGGCTGGAGCGGATGCCCTACCTGATCAAGCTGGACGGCTGCGACAACGTCGAGATCGTCCGCAACGAGATGATGGGGACCTGGCACCCGACCAACCCGGCCATGCAGGAAACCGTCGCCTCGGTCTGGCTGGGCGGCGCGCGCACCGATTACCAGCAGATCGTGCGGATGACGGGCAACCGCTGCACCGGGACCGTCGGGCCGAAGGTGGACACCACCTACAACGATGGGACCGAAGACCGCATCCGCGCGCAGGAGGAAGGCAACTGGGGCCCGAAGCACCATGTGCTGGGCAACAATTTCGAAATGCTGACCCTGACGCAAAACTACTTCAACCGCGCCTCGGTCAGCCTGATCGAGGTGGACCAGCTGAACGACTGGCCGACCTATGGCCTGCGCGCGACCGCCAACGAGTTCGACGCCGGCAGCTGCAACACCATCGCCGGTCAGAATGTCCAGGTTGTGATCCGCAACCGCATCGCCAGCCGGCAAATCCGCCAGATCACGTTCAGCTCCAATCTCTTCGTCGGCGGCTCGAAAGGCGTGCACGCCATCCTGATCGATGACCGCGCCGATGCGCCGGGCGATCCCACGGCCTTCGGTGTCATCATCTCGAACAACCAGATGCTGGGCTATATCGGCACGCCCATCCTGCTGGACGGCGTGAAGGGCTTTTCGATCACCGGCAATGTCATCACCGGCTACAACTGGCTGGACTTCGGCAACAACAACCCGGACTACGTCTCGGGGATCCGGGTGTCGGCCGCCTGCAGCAAGGGCCGGATCAGCGGCAACACGATCGGCGGTGGGTCCACGAACTTCGGCAACGCGGCGTCCAAGGGGTTCAACGGCGTCTGGCTGGCCAACCCGGACGATGCGTCGGTCCACTGCAGCGACAACACCTGGGGCGACCTGAACGCCGGCGGGATGCAGACGAACTGGAACTACAACCGGAACGTCTCCACGGCCAATGGCTACTACCGCAAGACCCCGGACGGTCATCTGGTCTGCTGGAACAATGCGCTCAGCCTGGGCTACCTGTCGGGCGTCGTGCTGGGGACACTCTGGACCTATCCCCACACGTTCGTGGAAAACCCGGTCATCAGTTGCCAGCCAAGCCATGTGGACCTGGCCGCCATCAGCAAGACCGATGGCGTCGGGCCGGTCATGAACGCGGCCACCACGATTGCCGGCGTGCAGATCAGGCTGCCCAAGATCGCGGCGGCCGCGACCTTTTCCGTGGGCCAGTCAGTCGGCTCCACCATCCGCGCGGAAGGGCGGTGGGCGGCATGATCGACGGGCATGAACAGGGGCTGGTCGAGGGCCTGCAGCGCATCATCGGCGGCGGCGCCACTTCGGTGCTGGCCGGCGTGGCGGGGCGGCTGATGTGGCACGCAGGCGAGGTTCGCGCAAAGCGGCGCCCGGTGTTCACCTGGTCGCTGCTCTGGGAGCTGCCGCTGGCCTTCGGCATGGCGCTGATCGGAGACGGGCTGGGCGATTACCTCAGCCTGTCCGACACGGCCACGGTCGGCGTCATCGCCGCCCTGTCCTATCTCGGGCCACGCGGTGCCGGGGCGCTGCTGGAACGCTGGCTGGCGAGGGGTAGATGACCCTTGCCGATTGGCTTTCCCACTTCTTCGGGCCGCGCCGCGCGGCCCCTTCACGCACTTCAACCACAGGACCGACCATGATCCCGATCGACTTCAAGGGCCGCGCGAAGCGGCTGGACGCCTGGGACTTCGGCCGCCTCGGCCGGCTGTTGCTTCTGGGCGAAGACGAGCTGCGCGCGGTGGTGGAGGTCGAATGCTCGGGCAGCGGCTTTGACGCGCAGGGCCGGCCCAAGATGCTGTTCGAACCGCATGTCTTCTGGCGCGAGCTGGGCGAGGCCAAGCGCAAGCTGGCCGAGACGCAGGGCCTGGCCTATCCGCGGTGGGGCACCAAGCCCTATCCGGCCGACAGCTACCCGCGGCTGGAGCGCGCCATCAAGATCGACCGACCGGCCGCCCTGCGCGCCGCCAGCTGGGGGCTGGGCCAGATCCTGGGGGCCAACCACAAGGCCGCGGGCTATGCCTCGGCCGAGGCGATGGTGGCGGCCTTCTGCGAAGACGAGGAGGTGCACCTTGAGGCGATGGTGCGCTTCATCCTGTCGGAGCACCTGGACGACGAGCTGCGCCGGCATGACTGGTCGGCCTTCGCGCGCGGCTACAACGGCCCGAAATATGCCGCCCATGGCTACCACACGCGGCTGGCGGCGGCCCATGCCAAATGGGCCAAGCGGCCTGACACACCCGTGCCGGCGGGCGCCTCGTGAGGCGGCGCAGCAACGCGCCCCAGCCCTTTGCGGGCTATGGCCAGGCCGACCTGCCCGCGCGGCTGGCCGGCATGGCCACCGTGGACGACTTGCCCCTGGCCGGCGCTGCCACGCTGACCCTGCCCACGGCGCGGCTGGAGCATGTCGAGACCGTCGCGGCGCCCGGCGTCACCGCTGGCCGCGTGGCCCTGGCCCTGCCGGCGCCCGGCACGGATGCCGACGAGAACGTGGCCGAGATGCTGGACCTGCGCCTGATGACCGCCGCCGCCGGCGCCGACGCGATCACCGTGACGGCGATCTTTGACGTGCCCACCTCGGGCCCCGTGCCCATCCTCTGGAGTGTGACCTGATGGCCAAGCTGTCCACGGACCTGTCGCCCGGCACCCTGCACCCGCGCGAGGCGCTGTTTGTCCAGGGCAACCTGGGCGCCGTCAATGCCGAGATCGTCGTGGATTGCGACGGATCGGGCGTGGTGACGCTGGACCTGCGCGGCACGTTCAGCCTGACCGTGGAGGTGGCGGGCACGGTGGACGGGGTGAACTGGACCCCGATCCCCGTGCGACCGCTGAACGTGGCCTCGAAGCTGTATGTCGCGGCCGTGGCGGGAACGACGCAGGGTGTCTGGGCGGGCAATTGCGCCGGCTTCCGCCAGGTGCGCGCCCGTGCGACGGCCTGGACCTCTGGCGCGGCCGTAGCCACGCTGGCTGCCAACGCCCTGCCCTTCTCGGACCTGTTCGAGGGGCTGTGCACCGCCTCGCTCGGAACCGCCGTCGGCGCCGCTGGTGCCGCCGTGACGCTGACCCTGGCCGCGCCGGGCGCAGGCTTGCGTCACTATCTGACCTACCTGTCCATCAACCGCTTCGCCGCGGCTCTGCTGACGGCGTCTTCGACGCCCGTGACGGTGACGACGACCAACCTGCCCGGCAGCCTGGCCTTCACCTTCGCGGCCGACGCGCTGGCCCTGGGCGCGATCGACCGCTGGCGCGAGGACTTTGCCTATCCGCTGGCGGCATCGGCCCAGAACACCGCCACCACCATCGTCTGCCCGGCCACCACCAACGTGATCTGGCGGGTCACCGCCGGCTTCTATGTCGCCCCCTGAGAGGATCTGCCCATGAACCTGCACACGCTTTGGAACCTGCTGTCCCCCTACCTGGTCGAGCTGCTGGCCGGCCTGATCACCATTTTCATCGCCCAGGTGTCGCTGGCCGTTCGGCGCCGAACGGGGCTGGAGATCGAGGGCGCCCTGCGCCAGGCGCTACACCAGGCGCTTCAGACCGGCGCGACGGCCGCCGCCGCCGAAGGGCTGACCGGCACGGCCGCGATCGAGGCCACGATCAACCACGCCAAGGCTTCGGTCCCCGACGCGATCCGCAAGCTCGCCCCGTCGCCCGAGGTGCTGGCCAACATCGCCGTTGCCAAGCTGCAGGCGATCCTCGCCCGCTAGCCAGCCCGCCCGCCGCGCGGTATCACCGGGGTGAACAGCCCCGGTGAACGCATGGCCTGGTCCTACAATGTCCCGCCCGATCTGAGACGCATGTTGGAGAACGTCATCTACCGCCGCAACGTCGGCCCGGCCGAAGTGTGGGGCGAGGTGCGCGACTGGCTGGAGAAGGAGGGCATCGAGGCGCCGGCCCGATGGTCCGACGGCAAGCCCAAACCGCCCCCGTCGGAGGATGGCTAAGCCATTGATCCAAAAGGCGGCACGGAAGCGACCGCGAAAAGCCAACCCATTGAAAAGATTGCGTCAGCCCAAGACTACGAATCTGAGGGTCGGGCGTTCGAATCGCTCCGGGTCCGCCACTTCCCCTCACCAGCCAGTCAGTTTCGGCGCCTTGGTAATCAGGGCTGGGCGGGTTTTCCCAGATCGAAGACGCGGACGGCCTCGTCGCGGGTTGCGGGCTGCAGCAGTTGGGGATGCGCCAGGGTGCGGCGGGTGTCGGCAAGACCGGCGGCCCAGTGTTCCTCCATCGTGCGGCGCGAAAAATCGTAGTCCTTGGACGAGCCTTCGTAGTTCCGCGCGCGGTAGATCAGTTGCGCGATGGTGTAGCTGGATTCGTCGGCCTCGGCGGCCAGAAGCTCGGTCTCGGGCAGTTGGCGGATCTCGGGGGGCAGGCGTTCCATGAGGGCGTGCACGGCGCGGCGCAGGGTCTGCGACTTGCGGAAATGGTCGCTGGCCAGGCGGGTGCGGCTGGAGAAGCGGATTTCCTTCTGGCGGAGGTCGACCTCCATCATGTCGCGGGGAAGCTCGCCCCTGGCGTTCCACAGGTCCACCTGGAAGATCAGGCTGTCCTTGCGGTCGGGGCTGTCGAGGATCCAGTCCAGGGGCGTGTTCGAGACGACGCCGCCGTCCCAGTAGTGGTCTCCGTCGATCTGGACCGCCGGGAAACCGGGCGGAAGGGCACCGCTGGCCAGAACGTGATCGACGGTCAGCGGGGCGGTTTCGCTGTCGAAATACAGGAAGTTGCCCGTGCGGACATTGGTCGCGCCCACGCTGAGCCGGGTTGCGCCGCGGTTGATGCGGTCGAAATCGACCAGTTCGCCCAAGAGGTTCCGGACGGGGGTGACATCGTAGTAGCTGAGGCGGTCGAAGCCGGAAGCGGGCGTGCTGATCACCGGGGGCCAGCGCGGGCGGAAGAAGTCGGGCGCCCCGAAGGACAGGATGCCGAAGGCACGCATCCGGTTGATCCAGAGATGCGAGAAATCGTCGATGGCGACAGGCAGGTAAGGCACGCCAAGGGGCGGTTCGCTGACCCTTTCCCAGAATTGCCGGAGCCGGGCCACCCGGTCGTCCGGGTCGTTGCCGGCGATGATGGCGGCATTGATCGCGCCGATCGAGATTCCCGTCACCCAGTCAGGGTGGATGCCGGCCTCGGCCAGCGCCTGATAGACGCCGCCCTGATAGGACCCAAGCGCCCCGCCGCCCTGCAAGACGAGGGCGATGCGGTCGAACGGTGGCCGTTGCGAGGCTTGGGCAGGCTGCGGCTTGGCGCGCTTGTCGGCCATGGGGCGGACCCTTCTGGGAGAAGTGGCATTCGAGGAGGCGGGGCACGGCGGCCCCGCCCGGCCTCCCTTACTGCATGAACCAGCCGTGGCTGACGACCAGGGATTGCCCGGTCATGACGTTCGACGTGGCGCCGGCAAAGAAAAGCACGGCATCCGCCACGTCATCCGTCGTGGTGAACTCGCCGTCGACCGTGTCCTTCAGCATCACGTTGCGGATGACCTCATCCTCGGTGATGCCAAGCTCCTTTGCCTGTTCGGGAATCTGCTTGTCGACCAGAGGCGTGCGTACAAAGCCGGGGCAGACCACGTTGGCCGTGACGTTGTGTTCCGCCCCTTCCTTGGCCAGCACCCGCGCCATGCCCAGAAGCCCGTGCTTGGCCGTGACATAGGCGACCTTCAGCTTCGACGCCTCGTGCGAATGAACCGAGCCCATGTAAACCACGCGGCCATAATTGGCGGCATACATGTGCTTCAGGCAGGCCTTCGTCGTGAGGAAGGCCCCGTCGAGGTGGATCGAGGTCAGCTTCTTCCAGTCGGCGAAAGGAAAGTCCACGAAGGGATGCACGATCTGAATGCCGGCATTCGACACCAGCACGTCGATGCGACCGTATTTCGCGACCACGGCAGCCACGCCGGCCTCGACCGCGGCCTCGTCTGTGACGTTCATCGCCACGGCGAAGGCATCGCCGCCCTTGGCCTTGATCTCATCTGCCGTGGCCTGGGCCGCGGCCAGGTTCAGGTCGGCGATGACCGGGGTGCCGCCCTCGGCGGCAAAGCGGAATGCGATTTCCTTGCCGATGCCGCTGGCGGCGCCGGTGATGATGCCCACGCGATTGGTGAAACGGGCCATTTTGGTCTCCTGTCAGGGCCGTGATTCAGTCGGCCAGGTAATCGTGAACGACCGTGCCCAGGCCGAGCGTCAGGTCGCAAACGTAATGAGTCGCGCCAAGGACTTCGCGCACCGGAAGGCGGGCCACGTCGCACAGCGCATGATCGAAGAACTGCAAGGCCGCAGGGCCTGCCCAGGCGCCCTTCACTGTCACGTCCTCGCAGTAGTACCGCACCAGTTCGCAGACGCGCGGCGTGCAATCGACATGGGGAATGACCTTTAAGAGGAAGGCGGGCTTGGCCAGCGCCTTCACGATCGGGGCGGTGTCCAGTTCGCGGTGCTTGTAGCCCATGGTTCCCGTGGCACACAGGACCGAGCCATAGTGCAGGGTGCAGACCAGGGTTTCCTGTTCATGCTGCACCTTCGGCGTGGCAAGCTTCTTCGGGAAACCCCAGATCTCGCGCCCGCCGGCGATGGGCGAGTTGTCGTCAAGATACATGGCATGAACATAGCCGCCTTCCTGCACCGTTCCGTCCGGCGCGGTGTAGCGGACGGGGATGACCTGCCCGGTTTCAGTGTAGTCGCCGAAGCCGGTGGAATCGGGCATCCGGATGAACTCGTAGTTTACCGTGTCGCCGATCACCTCGAGCGGCTCGGGCACGACCTGCCGCAGGATCTCGGGATCGGTGCGGTAGCTGATGATGATGAACTCGCGGTTGTAGAACTTGTAGGGTCCGGGCGGATAGGCCGGGTTGTTCACCGGCATTGCGAAGGCCTTCCGGCGCACATCCTCAAGCTTCATTGCGAATCCTCCGTCTCAAATCTGTGGCCCGCCTGGCCGCTCCGTCGTGCGGCGTAGCCGATCACCGAAGCATGGCATCCGCAAGGCACGTTCTGATGAACGTGCCCTTTCCGGCGCGGGGACGGCACGACCCGCCGCAGAAGGCGGCATCGCGCGAACCATGTCAGTAGAGCCCGAGCGCCCGGACGATCGGCGGCCAGTCCTTCAGGCGGCGGCGGGCGCGGTCGGGGTCTTTCGAGGCGACGGCATGGATGATCACGTTCATCATCGTGGTCATCGGCCCGGTGCTTTCCAGAAAGGCATCCACCTTGGTCGTGACATGGAACACCAGCGGCGTCACTTCGCTTGCCCAGGTGTTCAACTCGTCGGTGACCACGACTGTGGCGATGCCAAACTCTGCCGCCATACGCAGGATCGCCGGGGCCTCGCGGGCATAGGGCGCCATGTCCACCATGACGAGGCAGCGCTTTTCGGTCCGGCGCCGTTGCGACGGAATCCACTCGGCCAAGCCATCGTCGTGCGGAGATACGAACCGGACAGATCCGCGGACGATGCCGAGGCGGCGCGCAAAATCCTCGGCGATGCCACGCACGGTCTGGAAGCCCACAACGAAGATTTCGTCTGCCCCCGCGATGGCATCCATCGCCAGCGGCCAGGCCGGGCGCTCGACCTCTTCGGCGAGTGCCAGCACCGCGTCCGCGTCGCGCTTGAGGATCGCGCCGATCTCGCCATCGAGCAGGCGGAAGTATCGGTCGGACGGCGACATGTGGTGGTTCACCAGGGCCGCCTGAAGCTCTTCCTTCAACCCCGCCAAGCCTTTGAAGCCCGCGCGTTTGAGGAAGCGGCTGACGGTGATTTCGCTGACGCCTGTCTTGGCGGCAACCGAAGCGCCGGTTTCCAGCCCCAGGGAAGCCTCGTTCAGGATCAGCCACTGCGCAATGACCGCCTCGGATTTGGTCAGCTCACCCGAAATGCTGCGCAAACGTGCGGCAAGTGGGGACTCGGGGGCCTCTTCATCCGGAATCGCCATGACAGGATTTACAGCACAATCTAGCAATGTTAGCGTTCTGTCATAACACTACCAGTCCGAGTCGAGGCCGCCAAGCCTTTTCGCACCGGCCCGCACAAGGCACCAACCGGGAGATCGACATGAAGACAAAGGTACTGGCCGCGGCCCTTGCGCTGATCGCTGGACAAGCGGCGGCTGAGGGCAAGCTCGCCCTCTACAACTGGGGCGACTACATCAACCCCGAGATCCTGCAGAAATTCACCGAGGAAACCGGCATCGAGGTGACGCTGGACACCTATTCGTCGAACGAAGAGATGCTGGCGAAGATCCAGGCGGGGGCGACGGGCTATGACATCGTGTTCCCGTCGGTCCACATGAACGACATCATGCTGAAGCTGGGGCTTCTGGAGAAGACCAACATCAACCAGAGCCCGGACTTCAAGAACATTGATCCGCAGAACCTGCGGTCGAAGGAAGACCCCGCCAGCGAATACTGCCTGCCCTATGCCTGGGGAACTGTGGGCATCTTCTATAACGAAAAGGTCGCGGGCCCGGTGGCAGGCTGGGAGGACTTCTTCGCCATCCCGGAAAAGACCGGCGGCAAGATCACGCTTCTGGACGACATGCGCGAAGTGCTGGCGATCGGGCTCATCATGAACGGCAAGTCGGTGAACTCGACCGAACCGGCCGACATCCAGGCCGCGACCGACTATGTCCTGTCGCAGAAGGGAAACGTTTCGGCCTTCACCTATGAATCGATGCCGATGCTGGTGTCGGGCGATATCGCCGCGGCGCATTTCTTTGTGGGCGGCAACGTGTTCTTCGTCGACATGCCCGATGTGAAGTACGTGATCCCGAAAGAGGGCGCGACGATGTATCAGGAGAACATCTGCGTGCTGGCCTCGGCGCCGAACAAGGAGAACGCCAAGAAGTTCATGGAGTTCTACCTGCGGCCGGAAATCGCGGCGCTGAACGTGGCGCAGCAGTTCAACGGCACCGCCAACGCCCCGGCGCGCGAGATCGTGCCCGAGTTCATCAAGAACAACCCCAACATCACCGTCGGCCCGGAAACCCTGGAACGGCTGCAGATCTTCGAGGACCTCGGGCCGGCGCTGCGGGCCTACGACCGCGCCTGGAACACCATCCGCACGGCGCAATGACGCGAATGGCGGCCCCGGCGGGGCCGCCAAGGCACGGGGCAATCACCATGGCACTCCTGGAAATCCGCGCGGCACGGCGCCGCTTTGTCACGCCCGAGGGCGGGCATGTCCTGGCACTTGACGGCGTCGACCTGGACGTGGGCGCCAACGAGTTCGTGACCCTTCTCGGCCCGTCCGGCTGCGGCAAGACCACGCTGTTGCGGGCGATCTCGGGTTTCGAGGCGCTGGACGAGGGCACGATCCGGCTGGACGGTGCGGACCTTACCGCCCTGCCCCCCTTTCGGCGTCCCGTGAACACGGTCTTCCAGAGCTATGCCCTGTTCGGCCACATGAGTGTTGAACGCAACGTGGGCTATGCGCTGGAAGTGCGCGGGGTGGACAAGACCCGTCGGGCCCGCGCCGTCACCGAGGCGCTGGACAAGGTGGGGCTGTCCGGCATGGGCAGCCGGCGGCCTTCGCAACTGTCAGGCGGGCAGCGCCAACGCGTCGCGCTGGCGCGCAGCCTGATTGCCGAACCTCGGCTTCTGCTGCTGGACGAGCCCTTGTCAGCGCTGGACCGCAACCTGCGCCAGCAGATGCAGCTGGAGCTGAAAGCCCTTCAGGCGCGCCTGGGCATTGCCTTCATCTTCGTGACCCATGACCAGGAAGAAGCGCTTACCATGTCCGACCGGATCGTTGTGATGCGTGCCGGGCGGATCGAGCAGATCGGCACACCGCGCGAGATCTACCGCCACCCGCGCAGCCGTTTCGTGGCCGAGTTCATTGGCGAGACGAACCTCTTCGCCCTGACAGTGGACCGGATCGAGGGCGACAAGGCGCTTGGCCTGACCGCCGAAGGGCTGTCACTGACCTTGCCGGCGGGCGCGCTGCGCCAGGGCCAGACCGTGACAGCTGTGTTGCGGCCCGCCGATTTCGCCCTGGCGGACCGGGGGATCGCGGGGACGGTGACGCGGTCGGTCTATCTGGGTTCGGACCTGCACCTGTTCGTGCAGCCTCAGGGTGGCGGGGTCGAAATTCGCGTCACCGCCCGCGACGGCGCGGGTGCTCCTGAGGCGGGGGCAAGCGTTCACCTGGCGCATGACCCGGCGGATGTTCATGTGCTGGAGGCCGCCTGATGGCCCTAAGCCGCCAGTCCGTCGTCCTGGGCGCGCTGCTGGCGCCCGTGACCGTGTTCCTGGGCATCTTCTTCCTGCTGCCGCTGGCGATCATCGCGGTCTTTTCCTTCCTGACGCCCGGCCTTTACGGCGGGGTGGAATGGGCCTTCTACCACTGGAACTACGGCCGCGTTTTCGGTTGGGCCGACGGCCTGATGGAAGTATTCGAGCCGATCTACCTGCAGATCCTGGGCCGGTCGCTGATGTTCGCGGCGCTGACCGTGGCTCTGACCCTGGTGCTTTGCTATCCTGTCGCCTTCTGGGTCAGCCGGTTGCCGCAGAGATGGCGGCTGTTCTTCCTGTTTCTCGTCACGCTGCCGTTCTTTTCCAGCCTGATCGTCCGGCTTTACGCCTGGCTCTTGATCCTGAAGCCCTCGGGGGTCCTGAACGCCTCACTTATGTGGCTTGGGGTGGTCGATGCGCCGCTGGAAATCCTCTACACCCCCGGCGCGGTCGTGCTGGGCATGGTCTATGTCATGGTGCCCTTCATGTTCCTGCCGCTCTTCGCGGCCATCGACAACCTGGACCGGGCGCTGATCGAAGCCTCGATGGACCTGGGCGGCAATCGCATCCAGACCTTCACCAAGGTGGTGCTGCCCCAGACCCTGCCGGGCATCATCGGGGGCGCGGTGATCGTGTTCATCCCCTCGGTCGGCAACTTCATCGTGCCCGACATCCTGGGCGGAGCGAAGGGGCTGATGATTGGCAACCTGGTCGAACAGCAGTTCCTGTCGGCCCGCAACTGGCCTTTCGGCGCGGCCCTGTCGATGATCATCATGGCGGTGGTGCTGTTCGTGCTGCTGGTGTCGATCACCCGCGCCAGACGGCTGGGGGCCTGACCATGAGGAATCCGGCAGGCTTCGCCGTTCTGACCCTGTTCTCGCTGGCCTTCTTCGCCTTCATCTACGCGCCGCTGTTCGTCATCATCGGCTATTCCTTCAACTCCAATCCCGTGAACATGATGGTCTGGGACCATTTCACGCTGGACTGGTACCGCGGTATCCTTGGGCTGGCGGAACGCTCGGCCGATCCGCTTGGGCAGAACCGGGCGCTGTACATCGAAAGCACCGACCAGATGCTGAAGGCGCTGCGCACCTCGCTGACCGTCGCGGCCTTCACCACCACGATCTCGACCGTGATCGGGACGGCCACCGCGATTGCGCTGGCCCGCTACAGGTTCCGCATGAAGGGCGTCTACAACGGTTTCCTGATGATGCCGATGATGATGCCCGACATCGTGCTGGGCATTGGCCTGCTGATCTTCTTCGTCACCATCGGCATGAACCTGTCGATGACGACCATCATCATCGGCCACTGCACGTTCCTGACGTCTTACGTCTTCATCATCGTCCAGGCGCGCATGGCCGGCCTCGACCCGGCGCTGGAGGAAGCTTCGGCCGACCTTGGCGCCTCGGAATGGGTGACGCTGCGCAAGGTGATCCTGCCGCAGCTCTCGCCCGGAATCCTGGGCGGGGCGCTTCTGGCCTTCGTCATCTCGATGGACGATCTGGTCATCACCTATTTCGTCGCGGGGACCGACAACACCACCCTGCCCGTCTTCATCTTCGGCATGGTCCGGCGTGGCGTGAAGCCCGAGATCAATGCCATCGCCACGCTCATCATCCTGGCTTCGGTGGTCATCGCCGCAACCGGACTGTGGCTACGTTCCAGAAGGACCGACTGACATGACCAGACCGCGCGCGCGTGACCTCGGCCTGCCCTTTCCCGGCATGCCGGGCCCCCTGAACGCGATCACCGACGTTCCGGGCCTGACGGTCGGGTTCTGCACCCTGACCGATCCGACACAGAGGATGCGCACCGGCGTCACCGCCATCCTGCCGCGCCCCGGAACCGAGCCAAAGCCGGTCTGGGCCGGGCAGTATGCGCTGAACGGCAACGGCGAGATGACCGGTACGCACTGGATCAACGACGCCGGCTATTTCATCGGGCCGATCCTGATCACCAACACGCATGGCGTGGGTGCCGCGCATCTGGGCGCGACCCGCTGGATGATCGACACTTATGCCGATTATTTCCGCGATCATCATGCCTGGGCCATGCCCGTGGTGGCCGAGACCTATGACGGCGTCCTGAACGACATCAATGCGCTGCATGTCCGCCCCGAGCATGCCCGCGCGGCGCTGGATGCGTTGACCGGCGGGCCGGTGGCCGAAGGGTCCAGCGGCGGCGGCAACGGCATGATCTGCTATGAGTTCAAGGGCGGCACGGGCACTGCATCGCGGCAGGTGACGATCGGTGGCACGGCCTATACGGTCGCGGCCCTTGTCCAGGCCAATCACGGCATCCGCCCCTGGCTGACGATCCTGGGACGCCCGGTCGGTCAACTGATGCCCGAGAACGCGCTGTACACCGGAGAGATGGGCTCGATCATCGTGGTCCTCGCCACCGACGCGCCGTTGTCGGGCCTGTCGCTGAAGCAGTTGGCCAAGCGCGCCGCCATCGGCATCGGCCGCGGCGGCACGCCGGGCGGCAACAACTCGGGCGACATCTTCCTTGCGATCTCCACTGCGAACGAAGGTCCGATGCATCAGTTCGCCGAACCGGTCATCCAGCGGCAGGAACTGAACATCAAGCTTCTGGACGATCTGTACCAGGCCGGCGTGCAGGCCATCGAAGAGGCGGTGGTGAACGCCCTGGTGGCCGGCGAAGATGTCACGACGGTCAAGCCCGAAGGCCTTCTGTGCCGAGCGATCAACCACGACCGCCTGCGCGAGATCTTCGCTGCAGGCTAGGCGAAGACGCCTGGACGGATTCCTGTGCTGCGCATCTGGCGGCCGGCCTTCCCAAGCCGGCGCGACATGCGTGCCGAAAACAAGGACCGCTGCAATCGCTTGATTTCGCTGGTGAGCCCGACAGGATTCGAACCTGTGACCCACTGATTAAAAGTCAGTTGCTCTACCAACTGAGCTACGGGCCCACGCTGCCGCCTGCTAAGGCATGCGCCGCTAGGCGTCAACCCGCTTTGTTGGCAGCATTCCTTGAGGGAAGAAGGATGGTGAGCCGTGAAGGATTCGAACCTTCGACAAGCTGATTAAGAGTCAGCTGCTCTACCAACTGAGCTAACGGCCCATCCTTGGCGCGGCG
>Ga0209368_1000202_pt1 | contig 85632 bp, 81 predicted proteins | sample EBPBio242008_DNA_FD_185862 | JGI IMG/M metagenome (GOLD analysis project Ga0209368, IMG submission 185862) | Wastewater treatment Type I Accumulibacter community from EBPR Bioreactor in Madison, WI, USA - Reactor 1_4/24/2008_ DNA (SPAdes)... | ecosystem: Engineered > Bioreactor > EBPR >...
ATCGAAGTCCCGCGCGACTATGCTGCCGGCGAGTGGCTGGGGTCCACATCGCTCGCTCCAAGATGGCCTGAACAACCCCTTGGAATCACGAGTGCCCCAGTCGCTCAACCCTTTCGGGACGGGCTCTAAGGGCTTCAGCCTCGGCGCGGTGACCTCGACGCTCATCGCTGCGGTCGTGATCGGGCAGCTCGGCATCACGGTCTCGCCCAATGTGAAGTCGACGTTTTTTCTGATGTTCCTGTTCGCGGTCGGCTACGGAGTCGGGCCCCAGTTCGTCCGCGGCATCGCCAAGGACGGCGCGCCTCAGGCAATCTTTGCGGTCCTCGTGACGGTGTTCTGCCTCGCTGTCCCCGTCATCATCGCGAAATTTGCCGGATACCATCCCGGCTATGCCGCCGGCCTCTATGCCGGCACGCAGACGATCTCGGCCTCGATGGGGCTGGCGACCGACGCGATCAACCGCCTGGGGCTCCCTCCCGACCAGACCAAGGAATATCTCGACGCGATGCCAGTCGCCTATGCGGTGACCTATATCTTCGGCACCGTCGGCTCCGCCATTGTCCTGGCGCTGTTGGGACCGAAGCTCCTTGGCATCGATCTCGTCCAGGCCTGCAAGGACTACGAAGCAAGGCTTGGCGGCGGCAAGGAGATCGGCGGCCCCGGCTCCGTGTGGCGGCGCTTCGAGTTGCGTGCCTTTCGGGTGCGAAGCGGCGCCAAGGTCGTTGGCATGCGCGCAGCGGAGGCCGAAGCGCTCGTTCCGGATGCGCGCGTCTTCGTCGAGCGCGTGCGGCGCAATGGCATCATCGAGGACGCTACCACCGACACGATCCTGCAGGAAGGCGACATTGTCGCCATCGCGGGGCCGCGCGAGGTGCTCGTCAACCTGATCGGCCAGAACGCCGACGAGGTCGAGGACCCGGAACTTCTCGACGTGAAGGCCGAAGGCGTCGATGTCTACGTCACCAGCAAGAACGCCGACGGCAAAACGCTCGCCGAGCTCTCCCAGATGCCCGCGGCACGCGGCGTCTTCCTTCGGAAGATCGTTCGCGGTGCCACCGCCGTCAGCGTTCCCATCCTGCGCGACACGGTGATCCATCGCGGCGATATCCTGACCATCGTCGGCCGGACACAGGACATTGCCGCGGTCGCCAAGGTCGTCGGCCACGCCGACCGCCCGAGCGACGTCGCCGATGTCGCCTTCATTGGTGCGGCCATCACGCTCGGCGCGTTGATCGGCGCGCTGGTCTTCAAGGTCGGGGGTGTTCCGCTGACGCTCTCCACTGCAGGCGGCGCGCTGATTTCCGGCCTGGTTTTCGGCTGGCTTCGTTCCGTGCGCCCCGTTTTCGGGCGCATTCCGAGCTCGACCGTCTGGTTCATGAACTCGGTCGGCCTGAATATCTTCATTGCCGTGGTCGGAATCTCGGCAGGCCCGGGCTTCGTCAAGGGACTGCAGACCCAGGGCGTCGGACTGTTCCTTTGGGGCGCTCTGGCGACAACGCTTCCGCTGATCCTGGCCATGTTCGCCGGCAAGTACATTTTCCGCTTCGACCCGGCCATCCTGCTCGGCGCCTGCGCGGGCGCCCGTACCACGACGGCTGCGCTGGGCATGATCTGCGAAACCGCAGGTAGCCAGGTTCCGGCGCTTGGCTACACCGTGACCTACGCGGTCGGGAACACGCTCCTCACCATCTGGGGCATGGTGATCATCATCCTGCTGACCTAGCGCGCGACAGCGAGTTCCTTCGTTTTCACTCTGGTTGGGAGAGCGTCATGGATCCTGTTACTCTGCGAACCTTCGAAAAGCTCAGCCCCTTCGAGATCAAGGACGAACTCATCCGTCTCGCCAAGCTGACGGCGCAGACGTCCTCGATATCGATGCTCAACGCGGGGCGCGGCAATCCGAACTGGGTGGCGATGACGCCGCGCGAAGGCTTCTTCCTGCTCGGCCAGTTCGCGATCACGGAAAGCCGGCGCGTGATGAACAAGCCGGCGGGGATCGGCGGCATGCCCAAGGCCGACGGCATCGCAGCGCGGCTGGAGGATTGGCTGGCCGCGCATAAGGACGCCCCCGGCGCCGGCTTCCTCAAGGACATGGTCGCCTTCGCGGTCAAGAGGTTCGACTTCAAGCCCGATGCCTTCGTCCATGAACTCGTCGACTCGATCATCGGCGACAACTATCCGGTGCCGGACCGCATGCTCGTCCATAACGAGCGCATCGTGCACGAGTACCTGATGTGGGCGATGTGCGGCGAGCCGCGCCCGTCCGGCCAGTTCGACCTCTACGCCGTCGAGGGCGGGACGGCGGCGATGTGCTACATCTTCAAGTCGCTGAAGGCCAACCGCCTGCTGAACCCCGGCGACACGATCGCGCTCGCGACGCCGATCTTCACGCCCTATCTCGAAATGCCCCATCTCGAGGATTACGGCCTCAACGTGGTCTCGATTGCGGCTCCACAGGAGAACCGCTTCCAGTTCACCGACGACGAACTGAAGAAGCTCGAGGATCCGAAGATCAAAGCCTTCTTCGTTGTGAATCCGGGCAATCCCTATGCGGTCGCCCTGAGCGAGGAGACCATCGCCAAGATCGTCAAGCTGGTCGAAACGAAGCGCCCCGATCTCATGCTCCTGACCGACGACGTCTATGGAACCTTCGTCAAAGGGTTCCGCGGCCTTCTCGGCGCCCTACCTCGCAATACTATCGGCGTCTATTCCTATTCGAAGTATTTCGGCTGTACCGGCTGGCGGCTCGGCGTCATCGCCATTCATCGCGAGAACATCTTCGACAAGGCGATCGCTAACCACCCGGAGAAGACTCTTGCGCTGCTCGACAAGCGCTACGGTCCGCTGACCCTGAAGCCGCGCGAGATGAAGCTGATCGACCGCATCGTCGCCGACAGCCGCGACATCGCGCTCAATCACACCGCCGGACTGTCGTTACCGCAGCAGGTGATGATGTCGATGTTCTCGCTGTCCGAGTTGATGGACGAGGCCAAGCTCTACCAGAAAACCTGCATGGGGATCGTCAGGGCACGAGCCGAGCGGATGATCGAGGGGCTCGGCATCGAGGTGCCCGAGAACGTGCTGCACGATCGCTATTACGGTCTCGTCGACTTCGAGTTCTGGGCCAACAAATATGTCGGCCCGGAGGTTGTGGCCTACATGAAGGAACACGTTCATCCGCTCGACATCGTGTTCCGTCTCGCCGAAGACCACGGCATCGTGCTGCTGAACGGTGGCGGCTTCCATGCACCCGACTGGTCGGTCCGGGTATCGTTCGCCAATCTCGACGACGAGGTCTACAGCCAGATCGGGCGTGCCACGCGAGCGGTCGCCCGCGGCTACCGCCAAGCCTTCGACGCCTACAAGCTCGCCCTCTCCAAATCGAAATAGCGGGCGGCATGGTGGTGGCCAAAGAAACGTGAGCTGAAGCTGTGCCTTCAGCGGCAACGTAGCCAGACATTCGATCGGCCATTCGCGCGGTCGAATGTCGGGTCCTTCCAGAGAGGTCCGGCATGCGTTTCGTGGTCGAAGCCCTGCAGAACAACCCCGAGCTCGCCATCTTCCTGACGATTGCGCTCGGATTTCTGATCGGCAGGCTGACATTCGGCGGCTTCAGCCTCGGCGTCGTCGTCGGCTGCCTGCTGGCGGGAGTGCTGGTCGGCCAGCTCGACATCAAGGTTCCCGCGATCGTCAAATCGGTCTTCTTCGACCTTTTCCTGTTCACCACCGGCTACAAGGTCGGGCCGCAATTCTTCCGTGCCTTGAAGCGCGACGCGCTTCCGCAAATGGCGCTCACGGTCGTCCTGTGCGTGACATGCCTGTTGGTGGCGCTGGTCTTCGCGAAGCTGCTTGGCTACGACATGGGCACCGCGGCCGGCCTGCTTGCCGGCGCATTTTCTGAATCCACAGTCATCGGAACGGCAGGAGAAGCCATTCAGCGGCTCGACTTGCCGGAGGCCGAACGTCGGGCGCTCGTGAACAATATTCCGGTGGCCTACGCCGTCACCTATTTGGTGGGAACGACCGCGCTCGTCTGGTTCTTGCCAAAAGTCGGCCCCAAGCTGATGGGAATTGACCTGCGCGAGGCCGCTCGCGAAGCGACGGCAGCGCAGCATTCAGACAGGGGCGGATCGGCCAGCGAAGCCGATGGCGTTATATCGGCCGCTCGCTTGTTCGATGTCCGCGCCTATCGGGTCAAGAACGAACAACTCTTCGGCAAGACGATTGCGGAGCTGGAGGCTTTGCCGAAGAGGACGCGTGTCTTCGCCCTGCGTGGCCGCAGCGCCGATGGTCTGTTCGATCAGGCCTCGGATCATCGCATCCAGGCCGGCGACATCATCGCCGTGATGGCGCGCTTCGAAGTTCACGCCGCACGCGGCGACGTCATTGGCCCCGAGGTGAGCGACCCGGAACTGTTGGACATCCCGCTCGAAGCGCTCGACGTGGTTGTGGTGAGCCGCGAGATCGACGGCAAATCCCTGGCGGAGCTCGCCGAAGACCAATTCGCGCGCGGGGTCTTTCTCGCCAAGCTGACCCGTTCGGGCATCGCTATGCCGGTGATCCCCACGACACGCCTCAACCGGGGAGATGTCATGTCCCTGATGGGGCCCATGGCGGAGGTGGAACGCGTCTCGACGGCAATCGGCTATCCCGACAGGCGAACATCGGCGACTGATATGGTCTTCGTCGGATTGGGCATCTTCCTCGGCGGGCTCTTCGGCCTGCTCTCGCTGACCGTCTGGGGGATACCGCTGACGCTGACCGCCAGCGGCGGCGCCCTGTTCATGGGGCTTCTCTTCGGATGGCTTCGCTCGGCATATCCCTTCTTCGGTCGAATCCCCGAGCCCGCGATCTGGATCTTCGACACGGTCGGACTGTGCATGTTCATCGGCATTGTGGGTCTCAGCGCTGGACCAAGTTTCGTCGCGGGCTTGAAAGCGACAGGAATCAGCCTCGCCGCCGTGGGCCTGGTGTCGGCGCTGCTGCCGCACATGGTCGGCATTCTCTTCGGCCGTTACGTCCTGAAGATGGACCCTCTGATCGTACTGGGAGCCTGCGCCGGAGCCGGCACGATCACGGCGGCTTTGAGAGCGGTTCAGGATGAAGCGCAGAGCAGCATTCCGGCTCTCGGATACACGGTCCCCTATGCGATCGGGAACATTCTGCTGACCGCGTGGGGGCCTGTCCTGATCGCGCTGATGACCATTTGATCGGGCATGCGGCTGATGCCGTGCCAGTCAACGGTTGGCCTCGACACCCTGATGCACCCCAGGTCGCACCGTTTTCATAGGCCCCAAGGAATGGCTGATGGAGGACAACATGAAGCTCCCGATCGCATTCGCGGCTCTCGTCGCCGCATTCGTCGCGACGGACAGCGGAGACGCCCGTGCGGCAGTCTACTGCCAGTACGTCAATTACCCCGTCGGCTGCATCGTAAGACCCGGGGTCGTGCTGCGGCCCCGGCCGGTCGCGCGGGCCGCTGTCACCCCTGGTGTCGGAGCCCCGGGCGTAGGGGTCCGGCCTGGCACACCGATGAACCGCGGAGGTCCGGTCAATCGGGCGGGCAGGCGCTAAGTACCTTGCCGCGCCTCCGTCCGGCAGCACCCGCGAAACAGGCACCTTGACCTGTGAGCAGCCGGGCGCTTTGCGCAGGGTACTTCTCGTCGTTCGGCAGCTGTGGACCTACGAATACCTTCCTTGCCTCGGCAAAACCGGCCCGAGGTGAGTCAAGCCGATGATGGCCGAAGGCTTGCGCAACGCGTTGAGCATGGACCTGACCGATGGACAGGAATGCGCCGAAGCCCCGCGACGCGGATTCGCCGTCAACGATGATCGACGCCGCGATTCGAGTCGGGCTGGTCGGTGTGCTGGTATTCGCCTGCGCCCGGATCATACTTCCCTTCGCTTTCCTTCTGACCTGGTCGGCGATCCTGGCTGTGATGCTCAATCCGCTGCATCTGCGGTTAGTGCCGAGGCTAGGACATCGCGGATCGGCGCTGCTGATCGGGCTGATCGGTGTCGCGCTGATGCTGGGGCCGATGGTGATCCTGGTGACCTCGCTGGCGACGTCCCTGTATTCTCTCATCTCAAACGTTCAGAGCCAGGGCATCACGATGCCACAGCCCCCGCTTTGGCTCGATGGTACCCCTTTGATTGGCAAGAAGCTGACCGAGATCTGGTCTCTCGTCGCTTCCAACATACCTGCTGCACTGGCGAAATATGGCCACTTGGTCAGCGGGCCGCTGGCGTGGATCGCTGCGTTCGCCGGTGGCCTCGCGATTGGGGAGCTGTCATTCGTCGTCTCGTTCGCGATTGCAGCGGTGCTCGTCGTTTATGGCCAGAATGCCACCGTATTCGCCCATCGTGCGCTCGAACGGGTCACGGGAAGCGAAGCGCGTGCAACGCAGTTGGTCGCGCTGACGGTAGCTACGATCCGCGGCGTGGGGCTAGGCGTGGTTGGCGTCGCGGTCGTCCAGTCATTGCTCCTGAGTTTCGGCTTCTTTGCCATCGGACTTCAAACAGCGGGTCCCTTGACACTCGTTGCCCTGTTGCTGGGTATCATGCAGGTACCGTTGATTTTGCTGACGCTGCCTGTCGTCGCTTATGTCTTCTATTCCGAAGCGACGCAGCCGGCCGTTATCTTCCTCATCTGGAACATCGTCGTCGGGCTGAGCGACAATATTCTCAGGCCGCTGATGCTTGGCAGAGGGCTCGAAGTCCCGATGCCGATCATTCTGATCGGCGTTCTCGGCGGCATGATCGTAGACGGGCTGCTGGGCATATTCGTGGGGCCGGTGCTGTTGGCCGTCAGCTATGTTCTGCTGCTCGATTGGCTGCGCCAACAACCGGTTTGACCTGCGCCTCATCGTATCGGGCGGCAATACCATCGGGCATTGGAGCATCATCGGCTTGGGCGCGCGCCGCGCGAGCTATACTTGGCACGATGTCTCGACGCGGCGTACCGTCGCCTTCGCCGGCTATCGGCGATAGACTGACCGGCGACCACAACGCCGGCACCGCGCAGGCCTGCGGTGAGGCCGGCTACTGCTTCGCCCGGACGCGGATCGCGCTCGAACTCCTCGCGGGCGAGGCCTATGTCAATCTACAGACGGACGGGTTCGGCGAGGGCGACCTGCGCGGCTGCCGGGCACAGAATGGGTTGGCGGGCGATACTGGCGTAGCAAACCTTGTCGTGAGCGAACACTGCTGACAGGGTTCGTCGGTACCAACTGGCTTGGTTTGGCGCTGGCTCACCTACGGTTTGGTTCCGCGCATAGCCCAACCGGACGAGTAGAAGATCGAGGAACTCAACGATGGCCGCGGCTGGAAAGATCCATATCGGTATCGGCGGCTGGGTATTCGAGCCCTGGCGCGGGGTGTTCTATCCGGACGGGCTGCCGCAGAAGCGGGAGCTCGAATATGCTGCGAGCAAGCTCACCTCGATCGAAGTCAACGGCACTTATTACGGCTCGCAGAAGCCGGAGAGCTTCGCCAAATGGCGCGAGGAGACACCGGACGATTTCGTCTTCGCGCTGAAGGGCTCGCGGTTCTGTACGAACCGAAGCGTGCTGGCGGAGGCCGGGCCTTCGGTCGAGAAGTTCCTGACCAGCGGGCTCACCGAGCTCAGGCACAAGCTGGGGCCGATCAATTGGCAGTTCATGCCGACGAAGCAGTTCGATCCCGTCGATTTCGAGGCCTTCCTCAAGTTGCTGCCGAAAGAACTGGACGGGATCACGCTGCGCCATGCCGTCGAAGTCCGGCATGACAGCTTCCGCTCGCCGGATTTCATCACGCTGCTGCGTCAGTATGGCGTTGCCGCGATCACCTCGGCGGACGCGGATTACACGCAGATCGCCGATGTGACCGCGCCCTTCGTCTATGCGCGGATCATGGGGACCAAGGAGGCCGAGCCGAAGGGCTATTCCGAGGCAGGTCTCGATCGCTGGACCAGGGCTGCGCAGGTCTGGGCCGAGGGCGGCGTGCCTGATGGCCTGGAGACGGTCGGGCCCGCGGCGAAGACCGAGAGGCGCGACGTCTTCCTCTATGTCATCAGCGGCGGCAAGGTGCGCAATCCTGCTGCCGCGATGGAATTGATCGCGCGGACGAAGGGCTGAGATCTACTCGGCCGCGGCTGCGTCCTGTGTGGCTTCCTGGCAGGTATCGACCCATTCGGCCCGGGTCAGCTCGGCCATGCGCTCAGGCGCGATGCGCAGCGCGCTATGCGTCGAGCCTGCGGCCGGCACGACGATGTCGAAGGCCTTCAGCGAGATGTCGCAATAGACCTTGAGCGGGGTGGCCAGACCGAACGGGCAGACGCCACCGACGGGATGGCCGGTCAGGGCTTCGACCTCTTCCTGGCCCAGCATGCGCGGCTTGCCGCCGAGCGCCGCCTTGGCCTTCCTGTTGTCGAGCCGGGCATCGCCGCGGGTGACGACGAGCACGACCTCGTCGCCGATGCGCAAGGAGAGCGTCTTGGCGATCTGCCCGGGCTCGACGCCATGGGCTGCCGCGGCGAGCGGCACGGTTGCGCTACTCTCAGGCGTTACGATGACCGCGATGTCGGGGGCGTGCTCGGCGAAGAAGGCGCGGACAGATTCGAGGCTCATCGGGCAATTCGGGAGGTCAGCCACAGGATCAGCAGGCTGGCGATGGCCGGCACGCCGAAGACGACGAGGAAGATCGGCGCTTCCTCCATCACGGTATAGCCTGCCCGGGCGACGCCGATCCAGAGGTTGATCAGGGCCCCAGTGAACCAGAGCGGCAGGAACAGCTTCACGGCGAAGGGAATCGGCCGTCCGGCCGAGACGGAGAGGCGCGGGGCCAGGACGAGCAGGATGCCGAGCAGGGCGAAGCCGATGCCGATGACCTTGATGGTGTGCATGGATTGGGCCTTGTCTTGAGTAAAAGATATTAAGTTTCAATTATTTAATTCAATTCACAGTGTTAATCATTGCGCTCAATCTACAGAGGAGCTACAGCGATCTCGGCAACGTTGATGAGCGGCGGCTACTCGTCGCCGTCTGCTCCTGTTCGTGGTTCCCTATCTGCCGGATCCGTTGGTGCAGTGATTTCCGGATGGTCGGCGATCAAGTCAGACACCCGAACTCCGATGGCATTGGCCAGCTCGTAGAGCGAGATGATTGTCGGATTTCGGCGACCGCGTTCAAGGCTGCTGATGTACCATTGGCTGAAGCCCGAGCGCTCCTCGACCTGCTCCTGAGTCAGGCCGCGCTCTTTCCGTAACCGCGCAAAATTCTCTCCGACCAGCTTGCGCATATCCATGCGCTCAGAGCTGGCAATTTCCGATGACTTCGATTACCAATTATAGTTGGTATTGTGGCTGACCTGGGAATGACCGAGATGAGATTGCGATTGGCTGTGGCTGCAGCAGCTATCAGTGCCGCGTGCTCGTCAGCCATCCGGCGCAACCGATATCTTTGGTTTACGGTTCGATAAGCCGGAGGACACCGAGAACCAGTATGCCTTCGTCGCCTACGACAATCGCAAGAACATCCTCTTCACTGCGACGTTCGAGGTTGCCCCTCGCCGAGCAGCCACAACTACCTCAGTAAAGTCGGGGAACTCTGAAGGAAAGGCGTCGGACGCGGACGAGAACGCGTCTGCCCTGAGAGTAGCCTATAGCACCCTCCTGCTGCTGGAACGCTGTTCGGACCAGTACGTGGGCGGTGCGCCACTTTTGGTCAGCAGAGATCGCGTCGCTCGCATTGAAAAATCAGCGGCGGCGTTAGGAATCGACGTTCGAGCGGCCAAGGCCAAGGCTCAACGGACTGCGCTCCGGCAAGTTCGACGGGCTCGACGTCCCAGATCCAGACGTCGGCTCCACTTGCCACGAAGCTGGCCGCGATGGCTTCGCCGATCCCACGGGCGCCGCCCGTCACAATGACGGTCTGTTGTGAGAAGTCGTATGTGACTTGCACCGCAGCCCCCTAATTCCCGGGAGGCGTAACGAGCCGAAAGCTATTACATTCCGCAGGATGTTCTTACCAGAAGCGTGAATGGGTCGATCTGGAAATCTTCCTCAAGCGACCTTCCGAATAATCTCAGCCACTTTTCCTGCAACTCGAAAGCCTTGGCCTCGTGCGCCGCGTCACATTCAAATTTGGATTGATGCGCCTCCTGGAAATGGTGCACCAGTTCGTGCACGAGAACCGACAAGTCGGCTGCCGTTGCGCCGCTCCATGTGTCCGCCAGATAAATGATCTTCTCGCGGGAATCGTAGATTGACAGGATATCTGGCCGACCGTGTTGCTGTATGATTTCGGATGCGTATTGCTTGAGCCGTAAAGCAGCAACTTGGCCAACCGGCTTGAATACGAGTTTGGGCAAAAGCGTGGGTATCGGCTGTCCCAGCTCTGCACCGACCCACGTCGCGAGGGCCGCCAGCAACCGCCCTCCCGGATCAAGATGGCTTTCCCCGATGACGATTTCGAAGCCGGAACCGAGACGCAGGCGCTCCGTTGTCTCGTCACGCGCCTGCGCTTCAACATTCATGGATGCTGCGAGTAATGCTGCACCAAAGAATAGATTCCGTCTGGCCGTTCCCATGGCACTCACCTGCAGAAGATGCAGATAGCGGCAAAAATGGATCAAACTTCTAAATTGGGTCAAATTTAGATGAGTTAATCTAAGTATAATTGGTCTTTACTGAAAGATTCGACCTCGTCAGCTTCATCATCGTAGAGAAGCTTCGTGAGCATGACATAGCGATTGAGGGAAGCCATACTGATGTCGCGGAGGCATCGTTCTCGCAGCTTGAATGCTTCAACGCGAATGCCTTCACGTAGCTCTGCGGTGTTGAGGCCGAATAACTCGCTCCGCTCAAGCATCCGCGCGAGTTCCCTGTCCCAGGCAACACAGGCCCGAGCCTGACGCGTCGTCGATTGCGCCCCCTCCGCGAGGCCGCCCCATAGGATGCAGGCGCATATAGCGAACACTGAAGATCGTCCCATTTGCGCCTCTTTGAGTGCAAGCGTTTGGATTGAGCTGGGGCTGGGTTTGTCTCTTCCGTTGCCGTTAGCCTTCGTAGCAACGAAACTTTCGTCAGGTCATGATGGAGAAGCGAAAGGATGCCGATATTTCGCCGAAAGTCGTGTCATGCTGGACGACAGGGGAGAAGTTCTTTTGGTAGTGAACGAAGGTTCGTCGCCGAATTTGTCGGCCCACTGCCGAATTTGTCCATGCCGCGCGAAATCTTGCAGCCGGAACCGAAGCGGAGATGTTCCCCGCTAAGGATATTAGGATATCGTTCGCGCGAGGGACGCGGGAGATGTGGACAGAGATTCTGAGGAAACAGCCGAACAGCAAGCTGGATCCTCAAGGAGACGCTTGTCTCAATTACTTCTCTGAGAGCTTGTCGGCCGGTGAATGCTGGCCCAGCCCTTACGCGCTGCCAAGATCGATCAAACCACAACAGGTCATTCGTCTTTTGACAGATCGGCGGAGGCCGGCGCCGTCTGAATAGACGCATATCGGGCGATTTCAATTGGAGTTTCACCGAACCGGCGACGAAAGGCAGCCCTAAAGCGTGTCGTGTTAGTGAAACCGTATCGGCGGGCGACGGCAGCGACTGAGGCGTCACGCATACCCCGGGCAAGATCGGCATGCGCTAGATCAAGCCGGACAGCATGCAATGCAGCCAAAGGGGTGCTGCCGCGAAAATGCCTGAACACAGTCGTCAAGGTTCGCAAGCTGCAGCCTGCGGCCGCAGCGATATGTGACATACGGATAGGCTCCGCGCCGTGGGCGCGCATGAAGTCTTCCGCGCGTCGAACGTAGGCTGGAATTGGATTTCCGGCTGAATTTGCGAGTCGATCAGAGTAGTTATGAGTGGTGCCACGCAAAATCAGCGAGACAAGTAGGTCCGTTAGCGACGCAAGTGCGACTGGGTTATTGGCAACACCGTCCCGTCGTTGAAATTCCTGTGTGACGAAATCGAGTTGGCTTTTCAGGCTGGCTGTAAGCCCGGTGCCCCAATCGAGGCTGGGCTCGAAAATGAGCGGCCGACGCAGCCGCTCATCCAGCATGTGTTCAAGCATGCTCTCGATATCCGTCGCTTTCAAGAAAACATTGGTGCGCGCGTTATCGTCGCTGATTAAAAGGCGGCCGCCGGGACCGGGCCTCCAGGCGAGACCAGATTGTTGCGTGGCTGTCGTGGATCTTCCCTTTTGCTCCAAGGTAATGTGGCCTACGAGCATCGTCGTGAAACAATACAGGCTCCCTTCATCGCCGTCGACGGTGACCTCGGTGCTGAAGCTGCTCTCGACAAAACTCGCAAGAAGCGAGCCGGCGCCACGTATCGCAAGGGTCAAGATCGGCTGTTCGAAGCGCGGGCGCCAAAGAGCGCGATCCTGCAATTGGTAGGTGTAGGTGCGGTTTGACTGTGCGGCCCGTTCAATCACGCGAATCTTGCCGCTCGAATCCTCCAGAGCTTCGGACCGGACGACGTCGAACATTGTCAGCACAGGGGTGCTCGTGGTCGCAACCATAGGAGTCCCCGTCCAGCTTCCTTGCCGTGACGCAAGCAATTTTAGACAAATTCAGCAGCGGACCGACAAATTCGGCGGCACATTTGGAGCGCAGTTGAAAGCGTCGTTCCCCACCGCAGCAAACCTAGCACATATTGGCGACGCTGCGTCAGCGCCTCCTGCGCTACAGATCCGCCTCAGGATTATCAAAATCAAACCTAGAGAATGAAAAAGGATAATGTAACTGGAGTAGCTGTAATGCTAGAGTTTATCGTGATCTTCGGCGGCTTCTTTCCCGCTCTCGGAGAGATCTCCCGCCCCGTCTTGACGCATACTACTTCTGTGAAATGCGTCGATCTGCCTTCTCGCACTGCTCCGCAGAACTTCCGCCGCGGTGAGTTCGTTAGCCAGATCGGTCCTGCGAGCTGCGAGAAGGGCATCGTCATGCCGATCACGGCAAGTTCATCATGGCGAGCCGCAGGGAACTCCTCGTCCAAGGCCCGGCCTTGAACAAAGTGCCGAACAGACCTCAGATCGCACAGGAAACGGTCGGCGTTCCATCCCGATGCCTGACAATGCGCAAAATCCGCGGCGGGCAGGCGAAGGCAGCTTCCGAAGCCGTTCATAGCGACGAGCGCTCCGTTTGGTCACGGTCAATGGGTGACGGAATGCCGGTATTTCGCCTATAGTCGGCGGACGCAGTTCATAGAGCGGGCTAGGGTGGGAGCTAAGCACCATGGACCCGGCGCTTCCGAAATTTCTACAGTTCGACCGATTTGCGCTCGATTTGACGCGCGAACGCCTAAGAGCGGGCGATCAGGAGATTGCGCTGCGGCCCAAGGCGTTCGAGGTTCTCCGTCACCTTGCCGAGAATGCTGGACGGCTGGTGTCGAAGCGGGAACTGTTTGAGGTCGTATGGCCAAATGTCGCTGTCACGGATGACTCACTCGTTCAGTGCATTCGCGAGCTACGAGACAAGCTGGGTGACACCGATCATCTCCTGATCGAAACCGTACCCCGTCGCGGATACCTGTTGAACGCCGGCCACCCCCACGCGGTCAAAGAGCACGACTCGCTGCCGCCACCCAAGCGATCTCAGATCCCGTTTGCCGGGTCAGTTGGCCGTCGCCTCGTTTTATGGTCGCCTGTACAGCGCAAACGGGCGATTCTGGCGACGGCCGCCATCATCATCTGCTGCCTGGCCGCAGCTGGATATCTTACGGCCCACCTGTGGTTGCCATCGTCAGCCAACGCTCTCTTCACAGAAGACGACGCGCGGCGGATTGCGGCAATTGCTGCAGAGAAGGAGCTTCCGCTTCCGCCATTCCAGATCAGCCGGATCGGGCGTGGTGTTGTCCCTGAACATCGCCGCTTCGTCGGCATCTGGGTCAGCAGCACCGGGTTCGTTAATTCGAACCGCCAATTCATGCTGATCATCACCGGAGCCGAACCCTCCGGCATCGTGACGGGCTTTACAGTTCGGGGGCCTCCTCGGGCCCTGAGCCTTGTCGTCAAGCCGGCTGGCGCGACCCATTTTAAGGCCCGCGTCCTCGGCGATTCCTTTCGCTACAGTGGTCCAAACAGCGAGCGCGAGGTCGTGATGACAGGCGACCGGCGGCTTGAATTCAACGAGGTCTTCGACACGGGAGTGATCGTGCGTGTCGCCCTCGACCCGGTGTGGGCACTGGTTGAGGCCGAGCAAAAAGCTGCTCTGTGGTAGCCGGCGCGGCACAGCGAGCACCATTGTCGCTATGGTCCGTCCGGTTGTCACCAGCGCTTGATCGGGCCGCACAGAGCTATCGTTCTTCCAGGCTCTCACATTGCTGAGGGATAGTGATCGATGCGTGCAGTATTCTATGAAGCCAACGGGCCAGCGCGCGATGTGCTGCGCATCGGAGACGTTGAAACTCCAAGCCCGGGAGTCGGGGAGGTTCGCGTGCGCTTGTACGCGTCAGGGGTCAATCCATCCGACGTAAAAAGCCGCGGACACCGAAAGTCGCCGTTCCCTCTGGTCATCCCACATAGCGACGGTGCTGGAGAAATCGAGGCTGTTGGTCCTGGCGTTGCGAAGTCACGCCTTGGCGAGCGGGTCTGGATCTGGAACGGGCAGTGGCAGCGTCCATTTGGAACAGCCGCAGAGTTCATTGCACTGCCGGCCGCGCAGGCCGTTCCCTTGCCAGATGCACTCAGCTTCGAGGAGGGAGCCGCTCTCGGCATCCCTGCGCTGACCGCCTACCATGCTATCGAGCTTGCCGGGGTCGGTCAGGGCACAACCTTGCTCGTATCCGGCGGCGCGGGGTCGGTGAGCCAGTTCGCCATTCAATTCGCCAAGGCTCGGGGCGCGACCGTGATCAGCACGATCTCATCGCCGGACAAGGCGATGGCAGCACGCGAAGCCGGCGCCGACCATTGCATCGACTACAAGCGTGAAAATGTGGGTGACCGTATTGCTGATATCACGGGGAGACGCGGCGTCGACGCCATCACCGAGATGGACCTAACGGCCAATGCCGGCCTGATCCCGGCGGTGCTCCGGCCGAACGGAAAGGTCATCGTTTACGGCACGGGGGCGGAGGCAACGATTCCCGCCTTCGCCTTCCTCGCCAATTCGATCCAGTTGGACTTCTTCCTGATCTATCAACTGGACGCGCAGCAGCGAGAACGCGCAGTGGCGGGCGTCACGCGCGCTCTTGCTCAAGGTGAAGCGGTTGCCCGTATCGGACCGACATTCCCGCTCAGTGAAACCGCCGCCGCGCATGAAGCGGTTGAGGGCGGAACGATTGGGAATGTCATCGTCAAAATCGAGTAATCGCAGCGTGGCTAGGCGATCTCTTGCGCCTTCGATCCTGCGGCCCCTTCCTGATTGTCGAAGAGTACCTATCGGTGTCGCCTACATCGATTAGATCACCCAGTGCAGTCTCCCATGCCGCCTGTCGATTGCGATCCCACGTCGTGCGGCGTTAGAGGAGCCGCGATATCGTGCTCGGGCTTACATTGTAGCTCTGGGCGATCTCTCGAACAGGTTCGCCGGCAGCTTTCCTGGCCAAGGCCTCCTGCCGCTGATGGTGGGTCATTCCGAATGGTCGGCCGAGCTTTACGCCGCGTGCCTTGGCTCTGCTGATCCCTTCGCTCGTTCTGGCCAGAATTAATGAACGTTCAAATTCGGCGAACCCAGCCATGATCGTCGTGACGAGACGGCCGTGCGGCGTTGTCGTGTCAGCCCACGCTTCCGTTAGAGAGCGGAAGCCAGCGCCGGCTTTCGCGGTTCGATCCAGGATGTCGAGAAGATCGCGGGTCGAGCGTGCTAGGCGATCCAGCCTCGTGACCATCAGCATATCGCCGTTGCCAAGCTTGGCGAGTGCTCGCTTGAGTTCCTGACGGTCCGTTTTGGCGCCGCTCACCTTCTCCTGAAAGATGCGGTCGGCGCCTGCTGCCTTCAAAGCCTCGATCTGGGATTCTAGGGTCTGATTGTCGGTCGAGACGCGTGCGTAGCCGTAAATCATGCGATCATTATGCAACAGATTTATGCAACGGAAAGGCGCTCAGTTATCAAAGGCCCCGCCTGTGTTGCGAAATTATTTGATTGTGACGGTCTCTTGCTCGGCCGTCTTTGTAGGGTCTTCTCCTTTAACAGTTCGACCCAGGAGTTCTAAAGCTCTGGCTCGGGCTGTCGCGGGCGTCCAAGGGGAGCCGTGAGGCCCAATCGTAATCCATTTCTGCCGGCGGTTGATCGTCGTCTTCAGGACATACGACCTGCCCTTGGTTTGGCATCGAACGCTGAAGCCTTTGATCTCGGAGTCCCAAGCATCTTCGCCTGGACCAAGGGAGACCGCCACGCTCTTCGTGATTCGTATCGAGCTCCGCTTCGCCATGACAATCTCCAGCAGCTACAGAAGAGCTGCAAGGCTATGGCGAAATCGCAAGGGCCATTGCGGGCTAATGCAGAGATATCATGTAAACTCGGCCCATTTAGATGCTCTAGAGGGCTCTTTCCGATTACCCAATGAAATTGATGGTGTGCATGGTTCAGGCCTCCTTCGGCCGCAGCGAGATCGCTTCCCAGGCCGCGACCAGGATCAGGATCGCGGTTGCCGCGAGGCTGAAGCCGAGGGGCGGCAGTACCGTCCAGGCCGGTGTCAGCACGGCGAGCAGGCCGAGCCCGACGAGATGGGAGAGGGGATACCAGCCGGCCGTGACCCGTTTGAACAGGAGATTGCCGAGCAGGTAGAAGGCCGGGCCGGCAAGCACGGCGATCGCCGTCTTCGCATCGGTGTGGCCGCCGGGATGGGCGATCACCAGCTCGTCACCGACGGCGACAAGGATGATGCCGGCCACCAGCAAGACATGCAGGTAGGTGTAAGCGATCCGCGCGATCCGGCCGGGATCGTCGGATCGGGCGATATGGTGGCTCGCCCGCTCGGCGCCGATGTGGAAATAGATCCACCACATCGCGATTGAGCTCAGGAAGGAATTCAGGAAGGCGGTCAGATTGGCGGCCGTGACCGGCAGCTTCGCCGCGGTGGCGCCGGTGATCAGGATCGACTCGCCGAGCGCGATGATGATGAAGAGCGCACAGCGCTCGGAGAGATGGCCGCCCTCGACATTCCAGTCGCTGGTGAGCGAGCGGCCCAGGCGCGGGACACGGAAGCCAACGGTCGGGCCGACATATTCGATGCCGAGTGCGATCAGCCAGAGCCCGAAGCGCATGGGGCCTTCGTTCAGCCCGCCGGCGATCCAGAAGACGCCCGAGCAGCACAGCCAGATCGTGATGCGCTGGAAGTTGCGGTGGTTCGCAGGCGAGGCGTCCTTCAGGCTCACCATCGTGAAGAGCGAGCGGACGAGCTGGGCCGTGACATAGGCGCCGGCGAAGATGAGGCCGTTCGCACCGAAGGCTTCCGGCAACGCGCAGGACATCACCAGACCAAGCAACATCAGGACGAAGAGCAGGATCCGGACCGGGGGGCGCTCGGGATCGAGCCAGTTCGTCACCCAGCTCGTGTAGATCCAGATCCACCAGACGGCGCCGAGCAGGAAGGCGGCCTGCGCGACGCCGAGCGGGCTGAAATGCTCGAGCAGCGTGTGGGAGATCTGCGTGATCGCGAAGACGAAGACCAGATCGAAGAAGAGTTCGACGTAGGAGACCCTCGCATGCTGGTGTTCGACGCGCTCCCTGAGCAGCGCGCCGGGTTTGTGAGCTTTGGCCATGCAGACCCCTGTCCCCTGCTGCGCGGCCTTACGCGCAGCCTGTCAGCGAGGGTGTCCCGCAGCCCGCGCCGCCGTCAATGGCGGAAGTGGCGGTGCCCGGTGAAGACCATGGCGAGGCCGGCCTCGTCGGCGGCCTTGATGACCTCGTCGTCGCGCATCGAGCCGCCGGGCTGGATCACCGCGGTGGCGCCGGCCTCGGCCGCGGCGAGCAGGCCGTCTGCGAAGGGGAAGAAGGCGTCGGAGGCGACGACCGAGCCCTTGGCCAGGCTCTCCGTGACGCCTGCCGCCTTCGCGGCTTCGGCGGCCTTCCAGGCAGCGATGCGCGAGGAATCCACGCGGCTCATCTGGCCGGCGCCGATGCCGACCGTGGCGAGGTTCTTGGCGTAGACGATGGCGTTCGACTTGACGTGCTTGGCGACGCGGAAGGCGAAGCGCAGGTCGGCCAGCTCGCGCTCGCTCGGCTGGCGCTTGGTCACGACCTTGAGCGCCATGTCGTCGACGACGGCATTGTCGCGCGATTGGGCGAGGAAGCCGCCGGAGACGGTGCGCAGCGACAGGCCGGGCGCGCGGACATCCGGCAGGCCGCCGGTCAGCAGCAGGCGCAGGTTTTTCTTGGCGGCGATCATCGCGATCGCCTCCTCGTCGGCGTCGGGTGCGATGATGACCTCGGTGAAGACCTCGACGATCTTCTTCGCGGCAGCCGCATCGAGCTTGCGGTTCAGCGCCACGATGCCGCCGAAGGCCGAGACGGGGTCGCAGGCGAGCGCGCGCTCATAGGCCTCGAGCAGCGAACCGCCGGCCGCGACGCCGCAGGGGTTGGCGTGCTTGACGATGACGCAGGCGGCCGAGGCTTCCGGCGCGAACTCGGCGACGCATTCGAAGGCGGCGTCGGTGTCGTTGATGTTGTTGAAGGAGAGCTGCTTGCCCTGGACCTGGCGTGCGGTCGAGACGCCCGGGCGGTTTTCCGGGGTGCGGTAGAAGGCCGCCCATTGATGCGGGTTCTCGCCATAGCGCATCGTTTCGGCGAGTGCGCCACCAAGAGCGCGGAAGGCCGGGGCGGTATCGCCCAGTTCATTGGCGAACCAGTTCGAGATCGCCGCGTCATAGGCCGCCGTGCGGGCATAGGCCTTCTGCGCGAGCTTGCGGCGCAGCGTCAGCGTGGTCGCGCCCTTCTGGGCCTCGAGATCGGCGAGGACGGAGGGGTAGTCGGCCGGCTCGACCACGACGGCGACGTCGTGATGGTTCTTGGCAGCGGCGCGGATCATCGCGGGGCCGCCGATATCGATGTTCTCGATGCAGTCGTCATAGGCCTTGCCGGCCGCGACCGTCGCCTCGAACGGGTAGAGGTTCACGACCAGCAGGTCGATCGGCTGGATGCCGTGGCCGAGCATCGAGGCCTGGTGCTCGGGATGCGAGCGGATGGCGAGCAGGCCGCCATGGACCTTCGGGTGCAAGGTCTTGACCCGGCCGTCCATCATCTCGGGGAAGCCGGTGAGGTCGGAGACATCGCTGACCGGCAGGCCGGCCTCGGCGATCGCCTTGGCGGTGCCGCCGGTCGAGACCAGCGCGATGCCAAGCTTGTGGAGGGCACGCGCGAAGTCGATCAGACCCGTCTTGTCGGAAACGGAAAGGAGCGCGCGTTCGACGCGGCGAAGCTCATTCGGCATCGGGATCAGGTCCGGCTTTGATTGCAGGAAGGCAGTTTCGGCAGACGCGCGCGGGCTATCATGCTGCGCTGCAAAAGGCAAAAGCCGCCGTCGCAGAACTGTCACGCGTCGGGTGCGTGTTCCCCGGCCTCGCGCTCGGCGATCGCGGCGGCGACCGTCTTGCCGGCGCGGGGATTGGCGGCGCTGATCCGGCTGAGACGCCAGTTGACGCGCGGGGTCGCGACCGCATCGAAGGCGATGACGAGCTGCTCGGTGCGCCGGCGCCCGTCGGACGAGGCCAGGAAAAGGCTCTCTTCTATGGCGATGGTCAGTCCGCTCGCCTCGAAGCTCCAGACCTCGCCCGAGGCGAGCGCGAGGAGCGCGCCACTGCCGTCGCGCACGAGGCTGGCGCGGACATTGGGGTGCAGGTGGAAGCGCAGGGCGGCTGCGAGCTCCGTGCGCGTGCCAGTCAGGGCGACCTCGTCCTCGCCGGCCAGGGACGCGCCGTCCCGCGCCAGCAGGAGACGGCGGGTGTGGGTCGCGCCGAGGCTGCGGCGATAGCCGTCATGGCTCGCGACCCATTCGGCGCCGTCCGCGCCATCCTGGCGGGCGACGCGGACATCGCGGGGGCCGGAGACGACGCGCATCTCGCCGAGCACCATGCCGAAATTCGCGCTGGAGCGATCGTCGAGGACGAGCGTCGAATGGGCGGCGGTGCTGCGGGCGGCGAGCTTCAGCTCCGGCGGGCCGAAGCGGCTGGCGCCGCAATTGACGATGATGCGCTGGGCGCCGCTGGAGAACTCGAAGGCGAGGCAGCCGGCATGAGCCTCGACCGAATAGGCGCCACGCGGCGGCGGCCCGGCATCGGTCACCACGATGCTGCGCTCGGCCGAGAGCCGGCTATAGCCGGAATAGGCGGCGTGTTCGGTCGGGCGGCCGCGCGCATCGTCATAGGCCGCAAGCGTCGCCATCAGGTCGGGCGGGGTCGTGCCCATGCCGTTGAACAGGGCGAGCGCTCCGTCGCCATGCCGGAAGAGGCGCAAATGCGGCATCATTCGCTCGATCGCCGTCAGCACGCCGCGCGGCGGCTCGACGCCGCGCGCGGCGAAGGTCTCGCGCAGCGGCAGCAGGTCGAGCAGGAATTCGATCAGCAGGCGCGGATTGCGCGAGAGATGACCGCCATCGGGCAGGATCTGCTCCTCGAGCTCTTCCGAGAGGAGCGTTTCGATCCGGCGCCGACGGCTATCCTGCCCGTCGAGGCAGATTGCGGCGAAGGCGACGGCGATCAGGCCGTTCAGGCGGTCGGCGCCGTCGACGGCTCCGGCCAGGGCCAGACTCAGACGGTCGGTGAGGCGCGAGATGTGGCGCAGATAGCGTTCGTAGAAGACGTGATCGGCGCCTTCCAGCAGCAACGGCGAATGCGACAGGAAGGAGATCAGCCGGCGCGCCGCCACGGCCGGGCGGCGGGCGATGTCGTGGCGGTCGCGCCGCCGGGCGATGAAGTCCTCGACGAGGCTGCGGGCATTGGCACGGGCGATGGCCGTGTCGGCGGCCCGCATGTGGCGCAGCCAGCCGAAGCCGTAGAGCGCTTCGGCCCAGGCATCGCTCGGCGGCGTGGCGTCGAAGGGCGATTCACCATGGCTGCGCAGCATCCGTCCGGCGAAGGCGTAGTAGCCCGCATAGAAATCGCTGGCCGTGGTCGGGTCGGCGGTGCGCAGGTCATGCGGAGCAAAGAGCAGGCGGGTGGCACTGCTGCGGCCGAAGGGCCAGAGCTTGCGGGTCGCGCCGACGAAGTGGCCACGGGTCCGCCGCGCCGCCCGTCCGATCGCGGCCTGGGCCAATCCCCGTCGCTCAGCCCACCCGCTCAAATCCCCCGTCGACTCCGTGTCCGGGCCCGGCAGTGCGCCGCGCGAATCCCGGCTCCGTCATAGCCTGATCAGGCGGGTTGCGTAAAATCCCGCCCATCCCGACAGGCGCGGGGTTTCGCCCTGCAATTGATGCGGCAAGGTGCGGATATCGCCGTTCCCGTCGATTGCTTCCGCCAAACCACCGATTTCCTCGGGGCGAACGGGCTCGCGACGAAACTGGGGATTGCGCGCGAGGAAGGCCGCGGTCTGCTCCTCGCCTTCCTGCGGCTCCAGCGAGCAGGTGCAGTAGACGAGGCGCCCGCCCGGCTTGGTCAGCGCGGCGGCGGCGTCGAACAGGCGGGCCTGCAGGGTGGCAAGACGGTCACGATCCTCAGGCGATTTGGTCCAGGCGACGTCCGGGTGGCGCCGAATGGTGCCGGTCGCGCTGCAGGGAGCATCGAGCAGCACGGCATCGAAGGCTTCCGCTTTCCAGCTCGCGGCATCGGCGGTGACCACCTCGGCGGAGAGGCCGAGCCGGGCGAGATTGGCCTTGAGACGGCGCAGCCGCGGGCCGGAACGATCGAGCGCGGTGACGTTGGCGCCCGTAGCCGCGATCTGGGCGGTCTTGCCGCCGGGCGCGGCGCAGAGATCGGCGATGCGTTCGCCGGGCTGGGGAGCCAGCAGCTTCACCGGCAGGGTAGCGGCGGCATCCTGGACCCACCAATCGCCTTCGTCGAAGCCGGGCAGGCTGGCGATGGCCTGGCGCTCGCGCAAGCGGACCGAGCCGATCGGTAAGGCGATGCCGTCGAGCTTTTCGGCCCAGCCGGCAGGATCGGCCTTGACGCTGAGGTCGAGCGGCGGCTCCTCGCGATGGCTTTGCGCGATGGCGGCCGCAGTGTCCTCGCCATAGGCCGTGCACCAGCTTTCGACCAGCCAATCGGGGGTATCGCCGAAGACTTCCGCCTGAGCCTCTGCAAGCACCGCGTCGCGCTCACGGGCGAGGCGGCGCAGCACGGCATTGCCGAGCGCGGCATAGCGGGCTGAGCGTGGGTCCTCATGCAGGTGGCGGATGGCGATATCGACCGCCGCGTGATCGGGCACGTCGAGGAAGAGAATCTGGGCGGCAGCGGCCGTCAAAATCGGCTCGAACGGGCCGGATTTGCGCGGGCTGCCCCGGTCGAGGCGTGCGTCGATGGCCTGCTGGATCGTGCCGAGACGGCGGAAAGCCGTGACGGTGATGGCGCGGGCGAGGCTCGCATCGGCGGCGTCGAGCCCCGATTCCGGCAGCATCCGCTCCAGCGTCTCGTCGAGCGCGACGCGGGCGCGCAGGACTTCGTCGATGACGGCAGCGGCGAGCCGGCGCGCCGGCAGGCCCGGGGCATCGTCGAGCTTGAGTGGCGTTTCCGGCTGGGGCGGGCGGTGCGAGGAGGGTTGAGCAGCCATCTCAGCCCCACGGACCCGGCTGGCGCGGAGAATTGCTCCACGGGCTGTCGCTGGCCTGGGCGGTGAAGCCTGCGCCGGCATTGCCGCGGCCGATGCCGAGCGCGCGCGCCTGCTCCATCAGGGCGGCGATGCGATTGCCGGTGTCGGGGTGTGTCGAGAACAGATTATCCATGCCGCCGCCGGTCAGGGGATTGATGATGAACATGTGCGCCGTAGCAGGCTTGGCCTCGGCTGTCTCGCTCGGGATGTGCTGGACCCCGGCCGCGATCTTGGCGAGCGCGTCGGCGAGCCAGACCGGATTGCCGCAAATCTGACCGCCGAGCTTGTCGGCCTCGTATTCGCGCGAGCGTGAGATCGCCATCTGGATGAGCGCGGCCGCCATGGGCGCGAGGATCGAGAGCAGGATCTGGACGATGACGTTCGGGCGGTTGTCGCGCGAGCCGAAGAACATGCCGAAGGTGACGAGCGAGGAGATCGCGCCGGCGAAGGTCGCGGTGATCGTCATGGTCAGCGTGTCGTGATTCTTGATATGCGCGAGTTCGTGCGCCATCACGCCGGCCAGTTCCTCGTAAGTCAGCGTGCGCAGGATGCCGGTCGTCGCCGCGACGGCGGCGTTCCGCGGGTTGCGGCCGGTGGCGAAGGCGTTGGGCTGGTCCTCCTGGATCAGGTAGACGCGCGGCATCGGCATGTTCGCGCGGGCGGCGAGATCGCGCACCATCCCGTAGAGCTCGGGCGCGGTGCGCTCGTCGACCTCCTGGGCGTTATGGGCCGCCAGCGCCATCCGATCGGAATTCCAGTAGCTGAAGAGATTGGTCACGGCTGCAAAGCCGAGCGCCATCAGCATGCCGCCCCCGCCGCCGAGCAGATAGCCGACAGCGCCGAAGAGCGCCGTCAGGCCCGCCATCAACATGCCGGTGCGAACGTAATTCATCGAAACCCCTTCTCAAGCGCGTGGTGGCGCAGGCCCTCGCATCCGCGAGCGTCGTGCCCTATGTGGTGAGGGCCATCCCGATCCTGCAAGAGAATCCTGCAAGGAAACCCGCCGAAATGCCCGAGAACACCGATCAGGACAGGCCGGCGGACGCTTCGGAAGCCAAGATTCTGTCCCCTGCCGCGCAGCGCGCGTTAGCGGAAGCGGCGGCGCGCCGCGCCGCGATCGACGCCCATGCCGCCGAGGTCGCGAAGCAGCGCGAGGTGAATGGCCGTGGCGGGCTGGAGCCGGTGCGCTACGACGACTGGGAAGTGAAGGGCATCGCCAGCGACTTCTGATGCTGGGGCCTCGCAACATTGCCAATTGGCGGCCCAGCGTCCAAACAGCAGCCGGATAGCAGCGGATTGGCCTCCATGGACAGCAACGACAAGCGCCTCGCGGCCCTGCGCCGCCTTCTCGCTGAGGCGCATGAGAAGCTCGGCCTGAAGCTCGGCTTCCGGCTCTGGGACGGCAGCATGGTTCCCGCCTCCTGGCCACAGGACGGGCTCGCCATCGCCATCGCCGATGCCGGCGTGATGGCGGCGCTGATCCGCAAGCCGAAGCTCGACACGCTGCTCAACCTGCATGTCGCCGACCGCATCGCGATCGCGAACGGCTCGATCTTCGACCTCGCTGCCGCGCGCCCGGAGGGCAAGGTCGGCAAGCTCGCGCGCAACATCCCGAAGAGTGCCGTCTTCGACGTCGTCAGGCGCTTCCTGTTCGCGCCCGGTACGGCCGAGGCGGCCGTCAGCCATCGCAAGGGCGACGAGATCGCGCGGGACGGCGCGCCGGCCACCAACAAGGCCAATATCGCCTACCATTACGACGTCTCGAACGATTTCTACCGGCTCTTCCTTGACGAGGAGATGGTCTACACCTGCGCCTATTTCACCGAGGATCACGGCGATCTCGAGCGCGCCCAGCGCGACAAGCTCGACATGATCTGCCGGAAGCTGCGCCTGCAGCCGGGGGATCGCTTCCTCGATATCGGCTGCGGCTGGGGCGCGCTGGCCTGCCATGCCGCCCGCTATTACGGCGTCGAGGCGCATGGCGTGACGCTGGCCGAGGAGCAGCTCGCTTTGGCGCGCGAGAAGGTCGAGAGGCTCGGGCTTCAGGACAAGGTCACCCTCCATCTCAAGGACTTCACCCAGATGGAGGGGGAGTTCGACAAGATCTCCTCGATCGGCATGTTCGAGCATGTCGGTATCCGCAACCATCCCTCCTATTTCCAGGCGGTGAACCGGCTGCTCAGGCCGCGCGGGCTCTATCTGCATCACTGCATCTCGCGCCGCGCCAAGAAGACCGAGAAGGCCTTCAACAAGATGCCGGCGGAGTATCGCGCGCTGGTGCGCTACATCTTTCCGGGCGGAGAGCTCGACCATTTGGGCATGTCGATCGCCAATCTCGAGCGCCATGGTTTCGAGATCCATGATGTCGAGGGCTGGCGGGAGCACTACCAGCGCACCACGCGGCTGTGGTGGGAGCGGCTGGAGGCCAACAAGGCCAAGGCAGAGGCCGAGATCGGCGCCGAGCGGACGCGGATGTGGTCGCTTTATCTGGCGGGCTGCTCGCTCGCCTTCGAGCGCGGCGGCGCGCTGGTCAACCAGACGCTGGTCTCGAAGCGGCGCAAGGGTCCGTCCGGCCTGCCGCTGACGCGCGCAGACCTCTATCAGGCCTGAACGGGATATCGGCCGGCTTTAGCGCCGGCCTTCCATTTCATGCTGTCTTGGGGAAGTCGCCCGGTCGTTTGCCGGGCCGAGGCCTTACTTCTTGACGAAGAGATCGAGCTTTCCGTGATGCTCGGCCAGCAGGTAGTAGAAGGTCAGGCGGGACTTGGTCTTGTCGGCCTTCATATGCTCGCAGATCGCCTTGACGGAGCCTTCGAGATCGCCGGATTTCAGGCCGAGCTTCTTCTTCAGGAAATTCTCGCGGACGCGATCGAGTTCGGCCGGATCCGAGCAGGCGACGTAGCGGGTGTCGGGCTTGCTCATCACCAGAGCGTAGGATTTCGACATGCCGGCGAAGGCCGCTTCGTTGAGCGGCTTCTTGGCAAATTTCTTCACGTCGGCGAGATGATCCATCTGGTAGCCCCTTCCTGACCCGCACCGGAGTACGGGTGGTTACGTGTCGCGGGGCGGAGGTTAACGCGGTTCTTCACGGGGGGCGAGGGGGCAACGCAGGCGATTTCCAGATTTTGGAACCACTTGGACCAATCTTTGGTCGAAGGTTGGAATGCGCGGCGGGGATGACGGGGCCAACACCAGCATGGGTTGAGCAAAATGCCGCGCGGTGCTGCGATGCAGCATCTCCCCGGAGCCTTGTGATGAAGCCGACGATCCTGATGATGCCGCGCCTTGCCGATGACGCGATTGCAAGCCTGAAGCAGAGTTACACGGTGATCGGACCGGTCCATGGCGACGATGCGGCCGGGATTCCGGTCGAGGCGAAAGAGGCGCGTGCGCTGGTGACCTATGGCGGGCGCCGGACCTGTGCGGATCTGATGGACGCCTTGCCGAAGCTCGAACTGATCGCCTGCTATGGCACGGGAATCGAGGGGGTCGATGCCGCGGCGGCCAAGGCGCGCGGCATCCAGCTTTGCAATGCCGCCGATGCCAATGCGCGCAGCGTTGCGGAATTCGCTGTTGGTCTCATGCTCAATGCGATGCGTGGCATTGGACGCGGCGACCGCTTCGTGCGCGATGGCCTGTGGAGTGGCCGGGGCGTCGAGCCGGTGTCGAATACGCCGGATCTCGCCGGCCGCAAGATCGGCATCTACGGGCTCGGCGCCATCGGCAGCAAGATCGCGAGCCGCGCGGCAGCCTTCGAGATGGAGATCGGCTATCACAGCCGCTCGCCCAAGCCGGATCTGCCTTACCAGTTCCATGACAGCCTGCTCGGCCTCGCCACCTGGGCGGACGTGCTCATGATTGCCGTTAGGGCCAGCGCCGAGACGCGCCATGCGGTCGACGATACCATCCTGAGCGCGCTCGGGCCGGAGGGCTATGTCGTGAACATTGCGCGCGGCCTCGTCATCGACGAGGAAGCACTCTGCGCGGCGCTCGAACAGAAGCGGATCGGCGGCGCGGCCCTGGATGTTTTCGCCGAGGAGCCGCATGTGCCGGAGCGGCTGCGCAAGCTCGACAACGTCGTGCTGACGCCGCATGTCGCCGCGAGTTCGCAGGACGCCAAGAAGGCCCAGCTGCGCACGCTGCTCGGCAATCTCGAGGCGTTCTTCGCCGGCCGGCCGATGCCTGCCGGCGTGCCGCTCTGACGCCTCAGGGCAGGACGACGACCGGCGTGCCCATCCGGACGCGGGCATAGAGGTCGATCACGTCCTGGTTGTGCATGCGGAAGCAGCCATAGGACGCGGCGGTGCCGATCGTGTTCGGCATGTTGGTGCCGTGGATGGCGTATTGCCCGGTCGGCCCGAGCCCGATCACGCGCGCACCCATCGGGTTGCGCGGCGAGCCGCCCGGAATGACGTCGGGCAGGCGGGGATTGTCCCGCCGGACCTCGGCCGGGGGGCTCCAGGCCGGATCGACCTGCAGTTCCTCGACATATTTGACGCCGCGCCACTGCTTGCCGGCCTTGCCGACGGCGACGGTATAGCGGATCGCCTCGCCCGGCGCGGTGACGTAATAGAGCTTCCGCTCGCCGGTGCGGATCACGATGGTGCCGGGGTCGAAGCGCCCGTCGCGCAGGCCGACGACCTCGCGCGCCTTTACGGGCAGTGCGGTCGCACTGACCGCGGACAGGGCAAGGGTGGCAAGGGCGACATGTCTGAGCATGGTCGGAACTCCCGCTGGAAACAGGCGGGAGTTGTGGCGCCGCAGCCGTGAAGCGCGGGTTGAGCGACATGGTGAAGCGACGATTCAGGATGAATCGCCGGTGAATCCCGCTCTGGGGACTGTTTGGCGCCTGGATCGCAGCAGCTTTGGGCAACGCCTTGTCATTCCGGGGCGCGCCATAGGCGCGAACCCGGAACCCACGACTGGGTCGATCATCCGATGCCCGGTTGCAGGCCGCTCACCCGGTCGTGGGTTCCGGGTTCTTCGCTATCGCGAAGCCCCGGAATGACAAGGGGGCAGCCAAGCCCTACGCCGCAGGCCGGGCGCGATGCTGCTGGGGCAATAGGAAGGGCAGGCCGGGTGCGGGGGCCCGGCTCAGCGTCAGGTCGACCTTGAAGACCTGGCGCAGCAGGGCGTCATCCAGCGTCTGCGCCGGCGGACCCTGCGCGATGATGCGGCCCTGATCCATCACGACGAGATGGTCGGCATAGGTCACGGCGAGGTTGAGATCGTGCAGCACGATCAGCACCGCGACGCCGCGCGCGGCGATGGCGCGGGCCATGTCGAGCAAAGCGAGCTGGTGGCAGAGGTCGAGGCTGGCGATCGGCTCGTCGAGGAAGAGCATCTGGCGCTCGGCAATGCTGCGGCCAGCTTCGAGCTGGCAGAGCACACGGGCGAACTGAACGCGCTGCTGCTCGCCGCCGGAGAGCGTCTGATAGCGCCGGCCGGCGAGGTCGATCACTCCGGCTGCGGCCAAGCTTTCGGCGACGATCGCCTCGCGCCGCTGGCGCGTCAGGGCCCGGCCGATGCCGTCGACGCCGAGGCTTGCGACCTCGTAGACGCTGAAGGGGAAGACGAGGCGGGCGTGCTGGGCCATGACCGCGCGCAGGCAGGCGAGACGCCAGGCGGGCACCACCCGGAGTGGCTCGCCGGCGATGCGGATCTCGCCGCCGGCCGGCTTGATCTCACCGGTCAGGAGCTTGAGCAGGGTCGATTTGCCGGCGCCGTTCGGGCCGATCAGGATCGTCGTCGTGCCGCCCACCAATTGCAGGCTGGCATCGGTCACGAGCTTGCGTCCGCCTGCGAGGAAGCTGACGCCATGACCGGAGAGGATCGGGTTCGCTTCAGGCATCGATCAGGCTCGTGCGGCGCAGGAGCAGCCAGAGGAAGAAGGGCGCGCCGATCGTGGCGGTGACGATGCCGATCGGCAGTTCGGCCGGGACGACGATCAGCCGGGCGACGATATCGGCGCCGACCAGCAGCATCGCGCCGCCGAGCGCCGAGAGCGGCAGCAGCAGCCGATGATCCGGGCCGACCGAGAGCCGGATCAGATGCGGCACGACGATCCCCACGAAGCCGACCATGCCGGCCGAGGCGACGCTGGCGCCGACAGCGAGCGCGACCAGCAGGATCGCCAGTGCCTTGATGCGCTGGACGGGGATGCCGAGATGATAGGCCTCGGCCTCTCCGAGCATCAACCCGTTCAGGCCGCGTGCCAGAAGCGGCATCAGCAGAAGCAGTGGCAGGATGATCGGTGCGACCACCGAGAGCTTGGTCCAGCTTGCTCCGCCGAGGCTGCCCAGTGACCAGAAGGTCAGGTCGCGCAACTGCCGGTCGTCCGAGATGAAGGAGAGCAGGCCGGTGAGGGCGCCCGCCATGGCGCCAAGCGCGACACCGGCAAGCAGCATGGTCGCAACCGAGGTCCGGCCGCCGCGTGTCGCGATGAGATAGAGTGCGAGCGTCGTGATCAGGCCGCCGCAGAAGGCGCCGACCGGAAGGGCAGCGAAGGGCAATTTCATCATGGTGCCCGCGAGAAAGCGGTCACCAAGAACGATCGTGGTTGCCGCTGCAAGGCCGGCGCCGCTGGAGACGCCGACGAGGCCGGGATCGGCGAGCGGATTACGGAACAGGCCCTGCATCAGCGCGCCGGATACGGCGAGGGCGGCGCCGACGAGCAGGCCGAGGAGCACGCGCGGCAGGCGGATATTGAGCACGACGAGGACGTCGCGGCCTTCGAGCAGGCTGGTCTCGCCCGTCAGGCGCGCCATCAGGATCTCCGCAACGCGGCCCGGTGCGATCGGGATTGCGCCCTGGCCGATGGCGACGATGGTCAGGAGCAGGCAGGCCAGCGTGAGCCCGGCGACGGCGAGCAGGCCGGTGCGGCGTCGGCCCGCGATCAGCGTCGTCAGGTTTGTCGTGGCCATAGTCGGGGACGGTGCCGCGAGGGTCACGGGGCGGCAGCGGTCTTGAGCGGCGGAATGGCGGCTTCCGGATAGATCGCGGCCATCAGGTCGCGCGCCGCCATCGGCGTGCGCGGGCCGAAGCCGAGCAGGTAGAGCCCGTCCATGTGGACGAGCCGCTTGCCGGCCGCCGCGGGCGTCTGCGAGAAGGCGGGCATCGCGAAGAGTTCGTCCGGCGTGATGTTATGGGCGCTGCTGTTGCGCATCATCAGCACCATGTCGGGCGCCGCGGCGGCGATCGCCTCGTCCGTCATCGGCTTGTAGCCTTCGATCGCGTCGGCGACGTTGATGCCGCCAGCCAGCTTGATGATGCCATCGGCCGAGCTGTTACGACCGCCTACCATGGCGCGGCCGTTTTGCAGCGAGAGCAGGAAGAGGATGCGCTTCTTCCTCGCGATGCTGGAGCGGTGCGTCGCGAGCTCGTCGAACCGCGCCTTCGTCTGCGCGGCCAAGCGCTCGGCCGGAGCTGCCGCGCCGATCGCGGCACCGATCGCAGCGATCTTGGCGGTGACGCCCTCCGGGGTCAGCCCGTCGCTGATGCGGGCGATCTTCACGTCGGATTCGGTGAGCAGCGAAACGGCGTCCGGCGGGCCGGCGCCGTCGATCAGCATGATCAGCGAGGGCTTTAGCGAGAGCACGCCCTCGGCCGAGAGGGCGCGGACATAGCCGACATTGGCCTTCTCCTTCAGCGCTTCCGGCGGGAACTGGCTGGTGGAGTCGATGCCGACGATGCGGTCCTGCAGGCCAAGCGCATAGATCACCTCGGTGATGACCCCGCCGGCGACGACGATGCGGTCCGGCGTCTGCGCCAGCGCGGCGCCCGGCAGGGCGGCGGGGAGCCCGAGGCCGCCGAGGCCGAGCGCGCTCAGGGCGAGGGCCGCCGTCATCTCGCGGCGGTTCGGCTGCCGGAGGCCGCGATGCGCCTGGGTGATGCGCGAGCGAGACATGTCGCAACTCCATTCGGGCGAGTGCGGATTTCACCGCCGCAGATGCCCAAGCAAGAAGGTTGTGTGCAGTTTAAAATTATTCCATTCAAAGTAGATCTTGTTTATAGTTATTCAAAACAAGAACGACTTTGCGGTATTATTGACGCTGATATTAGCATTTACTACAAGGGGTCAAGGGCAGCGCCACGGCGCAGCCGGCCTCGTCAGGCCATAGCGCCGGGCGGTCGGTCGCTGCTCACGCGCATTTCCGGGTCGAAACCTTCTTCGGGAGGTGGTCGGGCAGGGTGCGGCGATTGCCCGGTATGTTCGTTTCCGCCGTTTTCCGGCGCGCCAGATGCAAGGTTTACCGATGTTCATCGCCATGAATCGCTTCAAGGTCGTCAAGGGCGAGGAAGCCGCCTTCGAGACGGTCTGGTCCTCGCGCAAGACCCGCCTCGACGAGATGCCGGGCTTCCTCTCGTTCCACCTGCTGAAGGGGCCGGAGAAGGAGGACCACACGCTTTATTCCTCCCATACGAGCTGGGCCTCGAAGGAGGATTTCACGGTCTGGACCAAGTCCGAGCAGTTCCGCGAGTCGCATCGCAATGCCGGCCAGCCGCGCCCGAAGCCGATCTATCTCGGCCATCCCGAGTTCGAGGGCTTCGAGACCGTGCTGAGCGAGAGCAACCCGCACCTGCCCCGCCAGGCGGCCGAGTGAGGCCTTAAGCCGATGACGACCGCCGACATCACCGCGCAGGATCCGATGGAGCATGCGCGTGCCCTGTTCGCCGCCAAGCCTGACGGCCTGATCGAAGCGATCGCGCGCGAGGCCAAGGTCTCGACGCGTGCCGTTCTCGAGCTCCTGCCGGCCGGACAGCGTCAGCTCGTGGCGCCCGAGCGCTTCGAGGACGTCTGGAAGGAGCTTGCGACCTGGGGCACGGTGCTCTTCCTGATGCACACGCCCGATATCGTGCTGGAATGCGAGGGCTCGCTGCCGGTCGGCAGATTCGGCCATGGCTACTACAATATCCACGGAGACAGCCCGATCGGCGGGCATATCAAGGCCGAAAACTGCCGGGCGATCTATCTGGTCGACCGGTCGACGGCGCAGGGCCGGCGCGCCTGCTCGGTGCAGTTCTTCAACGGCTCGGGCGAGGTGATGTTCAAGGTCTTCGTGCGGCGCGATGCCGCTCGCGCCTTGCTGCCGGACCAGCTGGCACGGTTCGAGGCGCTCAAGACAAAATTCGCCTGAGCCCAAAAAACGACACGGTGTCCAGTTCTTGCATCGCGTGGCATAAGCCGCGCGATGCGGCCACCGATGAAGGCGATGAGCGGAATTCACCATTCATTAACCATGTTCACGCAGCCTTCGCGGCAGAAGGCCCGTCGAGCATGACTGCCTCCCGCGGCCGAGACCCCTCGGACGATGCGGCGGACATGGCAGGCGAGAGCCTGTCCGACGCTTCGACGACGGGGGTCGATATGGCCGCACATGTCACCATGGATCGGGCCCATCTGCCGCATGGACGCCCGGGGCTGTCGCTCGCGGCCGGGCGCCGGTTCGTGGCGAGGCGGGTGCCTGCCCTGCGCTCGAATCTGGGCTCCGCGATCCTGCTCGGCCTGCGCTTCGTCCAGGCGCGGCTGATCTCGGTCTGGGGCCTGATCATCGCGGCCGCCCTGTGCCCGCCCTTCGTCTTCGCCGCCTTCGCAGTCTTTTCCTCGGCGGCGAACTTCATCTCGATCGCCTCGCTGCTGCGCCTGGAGGCGGTGTTCTTCCAGAACAGCGACCGCGCCCGGCTCGGCCTGGCCTTCCGGCTCGCGACCGCCGTCGGCGTGGCCTTCCTCGCTGTCGCCGCCGTCGTCCTGATCGGGCTCGCCGTGACCGGCTGGGTCGCGCCGGCAGTCGCCTTCTTCTTTCTGGTTTCGCTGGCGGCGCGCTCGGTGCTGCGGCTGCTCTGGTCGGAGGCGACGGCCGAGGGCGATTTCCGCGCCATCGGCAACAGCAATGTCGTGCAGGCCGTGGTGCAGCCGGCGATCATGCTGCTTCTGATCTGGGTTTTCGGGCCGAAGGCGCTGACCTTGTTCATGGCCGATGCGCTTGGCCACGTCCTGGCGGCGGCCTATCTGCTGCGGCGCCGGCGGGATTCCGTCGCCGCGCTGGTCCGGCCGGTGCTCTGGTCCTGGCGCAGCCTCGCCGAGGCCGCGATTCGCTGGCGGGATGCGCCGCGGGCCCTGCTGCCGTCGGCATTGCTGGCCTACGGGTTCGCGATCGCGCCGCTCCTGGCGCTGCCCTATGCCAGCAATACCGTGCTTGCGGCGCAGGTAGCGCTGTCGATGCGCCTGCTGGACATGCCGAGCCAGATGTTCGGAACGGTGTCGATCCCGCTGGTGCTGAACCGCCTGCGGACGCAGGCCGGTCCGCGCCGGCGCTTCTGGGCGCGGATCATGGCGCTTGGCCTGACCGTCGGCGCGACCGTGCTGTTCAGCGTCATCGCCGTCGTCTCGCTCGTGGCCGACCATTGGCTGATCGGGACGCAGTGGCAGGATCTCGGCGAGGTCATCGCGCTGCTGGCGGCGTTCTATATCGGCATTGCCGTCCTCGGGCCGCTCCAGGAAGTGGCGACGCTGTCGCGCCAGCCCTTCTGGCAGGTCGCGATCAATGCCGTCGCGCTGGTTGCGATTGTGGCCACGATGGCGTGGTTCCGTGCCCTGTCGCCGGAATTGCTGCTGACGATCGGCGCCATCTCGATCCTGCGAACGCTGGCGCATACCGTCTTCATCTGGCTGCATCTCGACGATGCCGCCGAGGCGCCCTCCGACGGCCTCGCCGCTTCGGGGGCGGTGCGGTAGGGCTATTCCCGCCGGATCAGCCTGTCGGCGACCAGCGACGAGAACAGCCCCGGCTTGAACTCGCGCTCCAGCCGTTCGGGGTCGTAGATCGTGGCGACCCAGTCCAGGAAGGCGATGCCCTTCGCCTCGCCCTCAAGGCGATAGGCCTCGAAGAAGGCGTCGAGGATGCCGGTCTTGGCGAAGCGGAAATGGCCATAGCGCAGCGAGAGCTGGCGCATGGCTTCGTCGAGCGGGCGCCCTTCATGGACGAGCAGATAGAGCGCCGAGAAGAAGCCGGCCCGGTCGGCGCCGGACTTGCAATGCACCAGGGCCGGTTCGTCGAGGCTCTCGAAGAAAGCCTTTGAGCCGAGGATCGTCTCGCGATCCGGCGCGCCGCGCGAGCGCAGCACGTAATCGACGAGCTTGATGCGGTGGCGCTCGCAGGCTTCCTTCTGGAGCGGCCAGGAGCCGTGCTCGCGCCCGCCGCGCAGGTTGACGATGGTCTTGACGCCCTTGCGGGCGAAGGCCGCGATCTGGCCGGGCGCCGGCTGGGCCGAGCGCCAGAGCCGCGGCGTGACGCGGTGCGCGTTGAGATAGGCGAGCCGGAAGATGCCGTGGTCGACCAGCAGCATGTTGGTCCAGGCGCGCAGGCGCTGGCCGCGGCCTTCGATCGGCCGATCCCAGCGGGCAATGCGGGCCATGCGGCGGGCATAGCGTTCTTCGTCGGGGCGCAGGCGGCTCAGCACGGCCTGGTCTCGGGGCTGTTCATGGGGCGCCCGATAGCAGCGCGGGCGCGCCTACGCAAATCGTCGGGTGGCGAGGCGCGACGGAAGGGGTTGGACTTTTCGCCGCGAACTTGCATAAGGCCCGGCAAAATTCCCAAGCGACAGGTTCCAGCATGCGCATCGACGCCATCTCCATCGGCAAGAACCCGCCCGAAGAAGTCAATGTCCTGATCGAAGTGGCGATCGGGGGCGAGCCGATCAAGTACGAGATGGACAAGGAGGCCGGCACGCTCTTCGTCGACCGCTTCCTCTATACGCCGATGCGCTATCCCGGGAACTACGGTTTCATCCCGCATACGCTCTCGGAAGACGGCGACCCGTGCGACGTGCTCGTCGCCAATACGCGCCCGCTCGTTCCGGGCTCCTATATCGCGGTCAGGCCCATCGGCGTGATGCTGATGGAGGACGAGGGCGGCGGCGACGAGAAGATCATTGCCGTGCCGGTGCCGAAGCTGACCAAGCGCTACGAGAACGTGCACAACTACACCGATCTGCCCCAGATCACGCTCGACCAGATCCAGCACTTCTTCGAGCACTACAAGGATCTCGAGCCCGGCAAGTGGGTGAAGCTCAAGGGCTGGGGCGACGCTGCCATGGCCAAGAAACTGATCGTCGAGGCGATCGAACGGGCGAAGGCCGCGAAGAAGGGCTGAGCGCCTGCGGCAGCCGTCATCTGCGTTGACGGAAAGTGTCATCCCGTGCGCGTTGCGGCGCGAAGTGCCGCAGCGCAGACACGGGATCGTCTTCAGAATAAGGCGCCTTCTCGTCATACGGTCCCGTGTCTGCGCAGCAGCGTTGCACGCTGCAGCGCGCACGGGATGACAGGTGCCCTTACGCTGCGATCGCTTCCGCCAGTGCGACCGTGCGGCGCGCGATCTCTGCATGGAGCAGTTCGACCATGCGGCCGTCGAGCTGGATCGCGCCCTTGCCGGCATTCTCCGGCAGGTCGAAGGCGGCGATTACGGCGCGGGCCCGCGTCAGCTCGGCATCGTCGGGCGCGAAGACCGCATTTGCGACCGCGACCTGCGAGGGGTGGATCAGGGTGCGGCCGTCGAAGCCGAGATCGCGGCCCTGCTCGCATTCGGCCAGGAAGCCGGCCTCGTCCTTGATGTCGTTATAGACGCCGTCGAGGATGTCGATGCCATGGGCGCGGGCAGCGAGGAGCGCGCTGGTCAGCCAGGGCAGCATCGGGCCGCGGCCCGGCACGAAGCGGGCGCGCGTTTCCTTGGCGAGATCGTTGGTGCCCATCACGAAGCAGGCAAGGCGCGTCACGGGATCGCACGCTGCACGGGCGATGCGCTCGACATCGAGGATGGCGAGCGGCGTCTCGATCATCGCCCAGACCGCGATGGCGGGATCGGCCCAGAGGCCGTTCAGCTGGTTGCCGACCTCGTGCAGCGTTTCCGGCGCGGAAACCTTCGGGATCAGGATCGCCTGCGGCTTCGCCTCGGCGGCGGCGGCGAGATCATCCGCGAACCAGGGCGTGCCGACGCCGTTGACGCGGATCACCAGCTCGCGCCGGCCGTAGCCGCCGGCCTTCACGGCGGCGCAGACCTGTTCACGCGCCGCCGCCTTGGCGTCGGGCGCGACGGCGTCCTCGAGGTCGAGGATCAGGACGTCGGCCGCGATCTCGCGGGCCTTTTCGAGCGCGCGGGCGTTGGAGCCCGGCATATAGAGGGCGCTGCGGCGGGGGCGTATCGTGCTCATGGTCTCTCCTGACACGGGCCGGCTTGTATTGCAGTGCACAGTAGACCAACGCAGATGCAATGCCAGCGCTGCGAAAGGCGGAGGAAACGGGATGGCGTGGCTGGCCGGCGTCGACGGTTGCAAGGGCGGCTGGATCGTTGCCATTGCGTCCGATGAGAGGTCGGAAGCGCCGCTGATCCGTGTGGTGCCCCGCTTTGCCGATCTGTTCGCAGGCGAGATCGTGCCGGATCTGGTGGCGGTCGACATGCCGATCGGCCTGCCGGACCGGGTGCAGGGTTCCGGGCGCGGGCCGGAGCAGGCCGTGCGGGCCCAGCTCGGCGACAGGCAGTCCTCGGTTTTTTCCATTCCGGCGCGCCGAGCGGTCGAGGCGACCGACTATTGGGAGGCCTGCGCGCTGGCGCTTGCGGCCTCCGATCCGCCGCGAAAGGTCTCGAAGCAGGGTTTTCACCTGTTCCCGAAGATCCGCGAGATCGATAGCCTGCTGCGATCAGAGCCCGGTTTGCGCGAGCGCATCTTCGAGATTCATCCGGAGCTTGCCTTCCGCACCATGCGGGGCGCGCCGCTGCTTCATCCGAAGAAGATCAAGGGCGTGGTCAATCCCGAGGGCTTGGCCGAGCGTCGCAGCCTGCTGATCGCGGCTGGTCTTCCGGCAGAGACGGCGGGCCTGCGTCCGCCGCGCGGGGCCGCGGCCGATGATCTGCTCGATGCCCTGGCGGCGCTGGTCGTCGCCCGGCACATTGCCACCGGGCGTGGACGCCCCTTTCCCGATCCGCCGGGACGCGATAGCCACGGACTTCCGATTGCGATCTGGACCTATCGTCCAGTGTCCGAGCCTGAGCAGGATATCGTCATGAGCGCACGTCCCGTCACCCGTCCGATGATCGAGGAAGCGGCGGCGCGCATCGCCGGCCATGCCCGCGTCACGCCCGTGATGCGCCTGGGCACCGGCGCTTTCGGCTCCGCTGCGGATGTCTCGCTCAAGCTCGAATGCCTGCAGCATGCCGGTTCGTTCAAGACGCGCGGTGCCTTCAACAATCTGCTCTCGCTGCCGGTCCCGGCGGCCGGCGTTTCGGCCGCGTCCGGCGGCAACCATGGCGCGGCGGTGGCCTATGCCGCGATGAAGCGCGGCGTGAAGGCGACGATCTTCGTGCCGGAGATCTCGCCCGCCGCCAAGATCGAGGCGATCAAGCGCTTCGGCGCCGATGTCGTGGTCGGCGGCGCGCAATATGACGACGCGCAGGCGGCCTGCGACCGTTTCGTCGCGGAGACCGGCGCGCTCAAGATCCATCCCTTCGCGGCGGCGGAGACCATCACCGGCCAGGGCACGCTCGGCCGCGAATGGGACAGCCAAGAGCCCGATCTCGATACGGTACTCGTCGCGGTTGGCGGTGGCGGGCTGATCTCAGGCATCGCGAGCTGGTTCACTGGGAGCAAGGTCAAGGTCGTCGGTGTGGAGCCGGAAGGTTCGCGGGCGTTGCAGGCGGCGTTCGATGCAAAGGGGCCGGTCGAGGTCAAGGTCGCGTCGGTGGCGGCGGATTCGCTCGGTGCCCGCAATGTCGGCCAGCTCGTCTACGATGTGACGAAGGACAGCGTCGATCATGTCGCGCTGGTGCCGGATGCGGCGATCACCGAGGCGCAGGGCGTGCTCTGGCGCGATTTCCGCCTCGCGGTCGAGCCAGGTGGAGCGGCGGCGCTCGGCGCATTGCTGTGCGGCGCCTACAAGCCGGCGAAGGGCGAGCGGCTCGGCGTGCTGGTCTGCGGCGCCAATGTCGATCTGACGAAGCTCGCTGCGATCGTCGGCTGAACGCTTGTCATTCCGGGATGCCGCGTCGCGGCAGGCCCGGAACCCACGACTGGGCGAGCGCTCTGATCGATTTTGTTCGTGCAACAGGTCGCGCCCAGTCGTGGGTTCCGGGTTCGCCCCTGTGGGACGCCCCGGAATGACAAAGCGCTCGATCGTTCGTCGGGGCTGGACGTGGCCCTTGGTTGCAACGCACACTCGCCTGCGATCAGGAGACGATGCATGCCCGGCTCTAGCCCGAAGACCAGTTCCGGCCGCTTCTTCGAGGATTTCCACCTCGGCGACACCATCGTCCATGCGACGCCGCGCACGGTGCGGGCCGGGGATGCGGCGCTCTATTCGGCGCTCTACGGCTCACGCTTCGCGGTGCAGTCCTCGGACGCTTTCGCTGGTGCGATCGGCTATCCCACGGCGCCGATCGACGACCTGCTGGTCTTCCACATCGTCTTCGGCAAGACGGTGCCGGATGTCTCGCTGAATGCCGTCGCCAATCTCGGCTATGCCGATGGGCGCTTCCTGAAGCCGGTCTATCCGGGCGACACGCTTTCGACGACCTCGGAGGTGATCGGGCTGAAGCAGACCTCTGCCGGCGATGCCGGCATCGTCTATGTCCGCTCGATCGGCCGCAACCAGCGCAACGAGATCGTGCTGAGCTATGCGCGCTGGGTTCTGGTGCGCAAGCGCGAGCCCGGCACGCCGGCCCATGCCGAGCAGGTGCCGGAGCTGGCCAAGGCCGTGCTGCCGGAGCAACTCGGCGAGGGCTGCCCCCGGATCGAGCTTGCGGCTTACGACGATGCACTCGCCGGCTCGGCCTTCCGCTGGAGCGACTATGCCGTCGGCGAGCGGATCGACCATGTCGATGGCATGACCGTCGAGGAGGCCGAGCACCAGCTCGCGACAAGGCTCTACCAGAATACGGCGCGGGTGCATTTCGATGCGCATGCGGCGCAAGGGACCCGCTTCGGCAAGCGGCTGATCTATGGCGGCCATGTCATCAGCCTGGCGCGGGCGCTCTCCTTCAACGGACTCGGCAACGCCTTTCACATCGCCGCGATCAATGGCGGGCGCCATGTCGCGCCGCTCTTCGCCGGCGACACCGTCTATGCCTGGAGCGAGGTGCTGGGCAGCGCTGAGATTCCGGGGCGCAGCGATGTCGGCGCATTGCGACTCAGGCTGGTCGCGACGAAGAACCGGCCTTGCGCGGATTTCCCGCTGAAGGCTGGAGACCAGTATGATTCCAGTGTGATTCTCGATTTCGACTACTGGGCGCTGCTGCCGCGGTAAGCTTTTCGTAAGAAAATGACGATTTTCAGAATCTGTAACTTCGTTATGCGCATGCCGCATTGCAGCGCCGGAACGGTTTCGTTAGACAACCAGTCACTCTAGAATGATCCCAAATGGGTCCGCCCTTGTCGACGGACCGCTTGATCGGAGAACGATATTGGCCGAGGTCAAGCCCCAAGCCCGCCCGCTTTCGCCCCACCTCCAGATCTACCGCTGGTCCTGGACGATGGCGATGTCCGTCGCCCACCGCGTCACCGGCACGGGGCTTTATCTCGGCACGGTGCTGGTGGCCGCCTGGCTGGTCGCCGCTGCATCCGGTCCGGCTGCCTTCGATACGGCGCAGGCCATCGCCGGGTCCTTCCTCGGCCGGCTCGTGCTCTTCCTCTACAGCTTCTCGCTGATTCACCACATGTGCGGCGGTCTCCGGCATTTCGTCTGGGACATGGGCAAGGGCTACGAGCCCGAAACCCGGATGAACATGGCGAAGTTCACGCTCGTCGCCTCGGTGAGCCTGACGGTCCTGATCTGGATCGCCGCCCTGGTCCTGCGCTGAGGAGCCCCGCCATGCTGTCCAATTCCTCGATGCGCACCCCGCTCGGCCGCGTTCGCGGCCTCGGCTCCGCCAAGTCCGGCACCGGCCATTTCTGGCTGCAGCGCGTCACCGCCGTCTCGAACCTGATCCTGACGATCATCTTCACCGGTATCGTCATTGCGCTGGTCGGCCGGCCCTATCCGGCCGCGGTCGCGCTTCTGTCGAACCCCTGCGTCGCGATCCTGATGCTGCTCTTCATCCTGTCGGCCTGCGTCCATATGCGGCTCGGCATGCAGGTCATCATCGAAGACTACGTCCAGTCGGAGGGGGCCAAGGTCCTCGCCGTGATGGGCAACACCTTCTTCGCCATCGCGATCGGCGCCGCCAGCGTCTACGCGGTGCTGAAGCTGTCTTTTGGAGGCTGATCCGATGGCGATCACCAAGTCCCGCCCGGCCCCGGCCTATACCGGCACCGCCTATCCGATCACCGACCATACCTTCGACGTCGTCGTCGTCGGCGCCGGCGGCGCGGGCCTTCGTGCTACCGTCGGCTGCTCGCAGGCCGGCCTGCGCACCGCCTGCATCTCGAAGGTGTTCCCGACCCGCTCGCACACCGTCGCGGCCCAGGGCGGCGTTGCCGCCTCGCTCGGCAACATGGGCAAGGATACCTGGCAGTGGCACATGTACGACACCGTGAAGGGGTCGGACTGGCTCGGCGATCAGGACGCCATCGAATATCTCGTGCGCAATGCGCCGGCCGCCGTCTACGAGCTCGAGCACTGGGGCGTGCCCTTCTCGCGCACCGAGGACGGCAAGATCTACCAGCGCCCCTTCGGCGGCATGACCACCGAATTCGGCGAGGGCCCGCCGGCCCAGCGCACCTGCGCCGCGGCCGATCGCACCGGCCACGCCATGCTGCACACGCTCTACGGCCAGGCGCTGCGCTACAATACCGAGTTCTTCATCGAGTATTTCGCCATCGACCTGATCATGGACGAGGATGGTCATTGCCGTGGCGTGATCGCGCTCAAGCTCGATGACGGCACGCTGCATCGCTTCCGTTCGCAGCAGACCATCCTGGCGACCGGCGGCTATGGCCGCGCCTATTTCTCGGCGACCTCGGCCCATACCTGCACCGGCGACGGCGGCGGCATGGTGCTGCGCGCCGGCCTGCCGCTGCAGGACATGGAGTTCGTGCAGTTCCACCCGACCGGCATCTACGGTTCGGGCTGCCTGATCACAGAGGGCGCGCGCGGCGAGGGCGGCTATCTCACCAATTCCGAGGGCGAGCGCTTCATGGAGCGCTATGCTCCGTCAGCGAAGGACCTCGCCTCGCGCGACGTCGTCTCGCGCTCGATGACGATGGAGATCCGGGCCGGCCGCGGTGTCGGCAAGGACAAGGACCACATCTACCTGCATCTGGACCATCTCGACCCGAAGATCCTGCACGAGCGCCTGCCCGGCATCTCGGAGAGCGCCAAGATCTTCGCCGGCGTCGATGTGACCCGCGAGCCGATCCCGGTCCTGCCGACCGTGCACTACAACATGGGTGGCATCCCCACGAACTATCACGGGGAAGTGCTGACCAAGGTCGGCGGCGATCCGGACACGGTGGTGCCCGGTCTGATGGCGATCGGCGAGGCCGCCTGCGTTTCCGTGCATGGCGCCAACCGCCTCGGCTCGAACTCGTTGATCGACCTCGTCGTGTTCGGCCGCGCGGCCGGCCTGCGCTGCGCCGACACGGTGACGGCGGGCGAGAAGCAGCCGGAACTGCCGAAGGGTTCGTCCGATCTGGCGCTGACCCGTCTCGACAAGTACCGCAATGCCTCGGGCGGCACGCCGACCGCGGTGCTGCGCGACCGGATGCAGCGGACGATGCAGAACAACTGCGCCGTCTATCGCGAGGGCGACACGCTGGAAGAGGGCCACAAGCTCATCCACGAGGTCTGGAACGGCATCACCGATGTCGGCACCAAGGATCGCTCGCTGATCTGGAACTCCGACCTGATCGAGACCCTGGAATTCGACAACCTGATCACCCAGGCGGTCGTGACCATGGACTCGGCGCTGAACCGTCCGGAAAGCCGCGGCGCGCATGCCCGCGAGGACTATCCGAACCGCGACGACAAGGACTGGATGAAGCACACGCTCGCCTGGATCGACGACGAGAAGCGCACGATCACGCTCGATGACCGGCCGGTGCACACTTACACGATGTCCAACGACATCGAGTACATCAAGCCCAAGGCACGGGTGTACTGAGGGACTCCGATGGCTGAATTCAATCTCCCGAAGAACTCCCGCCTCGTCGAGGGCAAGGCCTGGCCGAAGCCGGCCGGCGCCAAGAAGCTGACCGAGTTCAAGGTCTATCGCTGGAGCCCGGACGATACCGAGAATCCGCGCACCGACACCTATTGGGTCGATCGCGACGATTGCGGGCCGATGGTTCTCGACGCGCTGATCTGGATCAAGAACAAGGTCGACCCGACGCTGACCTTCCGCCGCTCCTGCCGCGAGGGCATCTGCGGCTCCTGCGCCATGAATATGGACGGCAAGAACGGTCTGGCCTGCACCACCGGCATCGACGAGTGTGGGGCCAAGGGCAAGGTCGCGATCTACCCGCTGCCGCATATGCCCGTGGTCAAGGACCTCGTGCCGGACCTGACGCGCTTCTACGCGCAGCACGCCTCGATCGAGCCCTGGCTGAAGACGACGACGCCCGCTCCCGAAAAGGAGTGGCGCCAGGCCAAGGACGATCGCGAGAAGCTCGATGGGCTCTACGAGTGCATCCTCTGCGCCTGCTGCTCGACCTCCTGCCCGAGTTACTGGTGGAACGGCGACCGCTATCTCGGTCCGGCCGCGCTGCTGCAGGCCTATCGTTGGCTGATCGATAGCCGCGACGAGGCGACCGGCGACCGGCTCGACAATCTGGAAGATCCCTTCCGGCTCTATCGCTGCCACACCATCATGAACTGCGCGAATGCCTGCCCGAAGGGCCTGAACCCGGCCAAGGCGATCGCGGAAGTGAAGAAGATGATGGTCGCCCGTCAGGTCTGACGAAGGGCGTCATCCCGTGCGCGCTGCGGCATGCAATGCCGCGGTGCAGACACGGGACCGGTTTCCGATAAGGGCGCGTTCTCGTCAGAGGGCGCGCCTTTTCGTTGAAGAGGCGCGTTGTCCTGAGGGCGGTCCCGCATCTGCGCAGCAGCACTGCGTGCCGCAGCGCGTGCGGGATGACACGCTTCATCCGCGGATATAGCGCCCTGGCCGGAACGGCGTCGGATCGATCGGCGGCTTTTCCCCGCAGACCATCGCGGCGATCATTTCGCCGGTGATAGGGCCGGTCGAGAAGCCGATATGCTGGTTGCCGAAGGCGAGCCAGAGGCCGGGATTGCGGGGGGCTTCGCCGATCATCGGCAATGAATCCGGCAGGGTCGGCCGGGCGCCGCGCCAGGTTTCGCCGACGACCTCGCCGAGCGGAAAGGCTTCGCGCGCCGCCGCCGTCGCGCCGTCGATCTGGCGGTGCTCGTCGGGGGCATCGCGGAAGGAGAGGTCGACGCCGCTGGTGACGCGAAAGCCCTGCTCCATCGGCGCCATGTAATAGGCGCCGTCGACATCGTAGATCGGCCGCGACAGGCCGGTGCCGGCTTCCGGCTTGAGATGGCGGTGATAGCCGCGCTCGACATCGAGCTTCGGATCGATCCCGAGCGGCTTCAGCAGATCGCCGCTCCAGGGGCCGAGCGCGACGACCACGATATCGGCGTCGAAGCTGCCCGAAGTGCTGCTGGCTCGCCAGCCATTGCCGTTGCGGGCGAGGCCGGTGATCGCGGCCTGCTCGATCCTGCCGCCACGCTGGGCAAAGAGCGCTGCATAGGCTTCGGTGACGGCGCCGGGGGAATCGACCGAGCCGACGCAGGGGATCAGGAGCCCGGCCGGGAAGATCGGGTTGAGGCCGGGCTCGATGCCGGAAATGCCCTGCCGGTCGAGAACCTGCGACTCGATGCCATGGCTCTTCAGGAAATCATGTTCAGCCTGGGCGGCGTCATGGCCGGCCTCGCTGCGCCAGAGCTTGAGCGTGCCATTCTCCCGCAGACGGTGCGAGACGCCGGCCTCGGCCATCAGGGCGCGGTGACGTTCGACCGTGCTCGCCGTCAGCGCCTGCAAGGCGGCGATGCGGGCTTTCGCCTGCGAGGGCCGTGCCTCCCAGAGGAAGCGCAGCAGCCAAGCCGGCCGGCTGAAAGCGCGAGCCCAGCTCAGGTTCAGCGCCGGGTGGCGGTTGCCGAGATAGCTCGTGATCTTGACGTAGAGCGAGGGGTTGTTGAGCGGCAGGATCGAGGAGGCGGCGAGCACGCCGGCATTGCCATAAGAGGTTTCGCGGCCGGGCGCCTTGCGGTCGATCAGCGTGACCGCGATGCCGCGCTTCTGGAGCGCGAGCGCGCAGGAGACGCCGACCATGCCGGCGCCGAGGACGAGAGCTGTACGGGTCAAGGCGATGCTGTTCCGGCTTCCGCCGGCTCCTTCAGCCAATGGTCGAGAAAGGCGTCGAGCCAGAGCCGGATCGCCGGGTCATGCTGGAACCAGCCGGGCAAATGGGTATGGCCGAGCTGGGCGCCCGGCATCAGCGTGCGCTCATAGCCGCGCACCGACCAGCGATACATCATCGCTGGCGTCACCTCCGGGTGGAACTGGACGCCATAGGCCTTGCTGCCGGTGCGGATGGCCTGGACCGGGAAATCCCCGCCGGTCGCGAGGCATTCCGCTCCGTTGGGGCAGTCGAAGCCGTCGCGATGCCATTGATAGACCGTGCTCGGCCAAGTGAAGCCTGCCGTCGTTGCATGGGAATGGCCGGCATCGGTGACGGCGAGCGGATAATAGCCGACCTCGGCCCGGCCCTCGCCATGGGTATAGACGCGCGCGCCCATATGCTTCGCCAGCATCTGTGCGCCCAGGCAGATGCCGAGGAAGGCGGCATCCTCCTTCAGGCAGGTGCCGATCCAGTCGATCTCGGCCTTGATGAAGTCTTCGGGATCGTTCGCGCCCATCGGGCCGCCGAAGATCACCGCGCCGGCGTGCTCGCGCATGGTCTGTGGCAGGGAATCGCCGAAGCGCGGCCTGCGGATGTCGAGCGCATGGCCGCGCGCCTGGAGCAGACGGCCGACGCGGCCGGGCGTCGAATGCTCCTGATGCAGCACGACCAGCACCGGCTTTGGCGCGGGGTCTGGCTTGCGGGCGGTAAAGGGAGGGCGGGTGCGGCGGGCCGGGCGCATGGGGAAGGCGTGGTCGTTCATCACGGACTTCAAGGTCGCTTGCGCGTGACGTCTAGGAACGACAGCGCGCGAAGCCATGCCAGATCGCTCCCAAGCATGCGGTTCCGGACGGAACGAAGCAAGCAATTTTTGCGCCGGCATGCGGCAACCATCCGGCAATCTTCGATCTGCTTATCGCCGCGGCAAGGGCGCGAGGGGCGTTCAGCTTGACGTTCGCCGCCTTATCTGAGATGAGAATGAACATTCATTCTCATTGTTTCGAGTTCCAATGTCACCCGTGGTTCCCGCCTCGTCGCCCGAGTCCGTCCTGTCGGAACGGCATATCCGCATCCTCGACGCGGCCGAGCGTGTGTTTGCGCGCGCCGGTTTCCATGCGGCGACGATGCAGGATGTCGCGGCCGAGGCCGGCATGAGCCCAGGCAATCTCTATCGCTATTTCTCCTCGAAGGACGCGATCATCGAGGGCATGACCGAACGCGATCGCAGCCTGATCGCCGAGGATTTCGGCAGGCTCTGTCCGAATAACGGCTCGCTGCTCGACCAGCTCGAGGCGCTTGGCCGCAAGCATCTGGTGGATCAGCCGCGCGAGAAGGCGGTGATCGCCGTGCAGATCTGGGCCGAGGCCGCGCGCAATCCGGGCATGGCGCGGATGTGCGCGGATATCGAGGGCACCGTGATCCAAGGTCTCGCCGCCGCGATCAGCGAGGCCAAGTCCAATGGCGAATTGCCGCCGCGGCTCGACGAGGGGCGCTTCCTGATGGCGATCTCGATGATGGCGGACGGCTTCTTCTGCCGGCGGGCGATGGACCCGAATTTCGATGTCGTCGCGGCGGCCGACACGCTCTTCGACGGCATGCGCCAGCTCGCCCAGACCATGCTCCTGCCCGAAACGGAGACGCAGTCGTGATCTCTGCTTCCGCCGGGCTTTCTCCGCTTCCGTCCGACCGTATGGCCGCAACAGGATTCTCTTCGATGTCCCTTCGTTCGATCGTTCCGCTGAATGCGATGATCGCTCTCGCCCTGCTGACGATGCCGTTGCCGTTGCAGGCGCAGACCGCACCAGCCGCGGCCGGACCGTCCGTCTCGGTGACGCAGGCGCAGACCACCGAGATCGTCCAGAGCGTTGTCGTCTCCGGCTCGGTCGTCGCGCGCGATGAGATCCTGGTCGCGCCGGAAGTCGATGGTCTCGCGATCATCGAGCTGCTGGCGCAGGAGGGTGACAAGGTGGCGGAGGGGCAGGTTCTGGCCCGTTTGAGCCGTGTGACGCTCGATGTCCAGAAGGCGCAGAACGACGCGCAGATTGCGCGCGCCGAGGCGCTGATGGCGCAGGCCAGAGCCCAGATCGCAGAGGCCGACGCCAATCTCGTCCAGGCCAACAATGCCTTCGACCGGACCAAGGCCCTGCGCGAGAGCGGCAACACCAGTGTCGAGACGTTTGACCAGCGGGCCGCCGCTGCCCGTTCCGGACAAGCACGCGCCAACTCGGCCCGGCAAGCGCTGGCGATCGCCAGTGCGGACCTCGCCTTGGCCCAGGCACAGGGCAAGGATATCGCGGTGAAACTGGCGCGCACCGAGATCAAGGCGTCGCGTGCCGGCGTCGTCAGCCGACGCACGGCGCGGCTTGGCGCGATGGCGAGCGTGCTGCCGCAGACCGATCCGCTGTTTCGGATCATCGCCGACGGCGCGGTCGAGCTCGAAGCGCAGGTTGCCGAGGTCGAGCTTCCCAAGCTCAAGCTCGGGCAGGGCGTCGCGGTGACCCCGGCCGGTGCCAACGACGCGCTGGCGGGTACGATCCGTCTGATCATGCCGGAGGTCGACAAGGCGTCGCGGCTCGGCCGTGTCCTTGTCGCGCTCGACGGCAATCCGCCGGTGGCCATCGGCTCCTTCGCGCGCGGGATCATCGAGACCGGCCGCAAGCGCGCCGTCACCCTGCCGCTTTCGGCCATCACCTATAACCGGGCCGGCGCGACCGTTCAGTCCGTCAAGGACGGCAAGGTCACCACCAAGCCGGTGACGCTCGGGCTGGTCGGCCATGGCCGCGCCGAAATCGTGAGCGGCATTGCCGAGGGCGAGACGGTCGTGGCGCGTGCCGGAACCTTCGTGCGTGACGGCGACATCGTCACGCCGGTCGCGACGAACTGACGGGCAAAAGCATGAACGTCAATTTCTCCGCCTGGTCGATCCGGAAGCCGGTTCCGGCCATCCTGCTTTTCGTCGTGCTCTGCGTGCTCGGGCTGCTTGCCTTCTCGAAGCTGCCGGTCACGCGCTTTCCGAATATCGATATTCCGCTGGTCTCGGTCACCGTGACCCAGTCCGGCGCAGCGCCGGCCGAGCTGGAGAGCCAGGTCAGCAAGCGCGTCGAGGATACCGTCGCCAACATCACCGGGGTGAAGCATGTCACCTCGACCCTGACCGACGGCCAGTCGCTGACGCTGATCGAGTTCCGACTCGAAACCAACACCGACCGCGCCGTCAACGACGTCAAGGACGCCATCGCCAAGATCAGGGCGGAGCTGCCGCGCACCATCGACGAGCCGATCATCCAGCGCATCGATGTCGAGGGCCAGTCGATCCTGACCTATGGCGCGGCCTCGGCCGGCATGACGCTGGAACAGCTCTCCTGGCATGTCGACGATGTCGTCGCGCGCGAATTGCAGGGGCTGAAGGGTGTCGGCCGCGTCGAGCGCTATGGCGGCGTCGATCGCGAGATCCGCATCTCGCTCGACCCCGATCGCCTGCTCGCGCTCGGCATCACCGCGGGTGAGGTCAATCGCCAGATCCGCGCGACCAATGTCGATCTGGCCGGCGGGCGCGGCGAGGTCGGCGGGCAGGAGCAGGCGATCCGCACGCTCGCCGGTGCGCGGACTGTTGCGGACTTGGCCGAGACCAAGATCACGCTCTCCGGTGGGCGCGAGGTCCGCCTGAAGGAGCTCGGTCGCGTCGAGGACTCGAATTCCGAGCCGCGCGCCTTCGGTCGCCTGAACAAGAGCCCGGTCGTGACCTTCGCGGTGTTCCGCTCGAAGGGCTCGAGCGAGCTTTCGGTCAAGGATGTCGTGGCGCAGCGCGTATCGGAGCTGAACAAGCGCTTCCCCGACATCCAGATCACGCCGATCGACGACGCCGTCGCCTATACCTACGGCAACTACAAGGCCGCGATGGAAACGCTGCTGGAAGGCGCCGGCCTCGCGGTCCTCGTCGTCTTCCTGTTCCTGCGCAACTGGCGGGCGACGCTGATCACGGCGGTGGCGCTGCCGCTCTCGGCCATCCCCACCTTCTGGGCGATGGAGCTGATGGGTTTCTCGCTCAACCTCGTCAGCCTGCTCGGCATCACGCTGGTGACGGGCATCCTCGTCGACGACGCCATCGTCGAGATCGAGAACATCGTCCGGCACATGAAGATGGGCAAATCGCCCTATCGCGCCGCGATGGAAGCGGCCGACGAGATCGGTCTCGCGGTCATCGCGATCACGCTGACCATCGTCGCGATCTTCGCGCCGGTCTCCTTCATGGGCGGTGTCGCCGGCCAGTATTTCCGGCAGTTCGGCCTGACCGTTGCGGTTGCTGTGCTGTTCTCGCTCCTGGTCGCGCGCCTGATCACGCCGATGATGGCGGCCTATTTGATGAAGCCGGTCGACCATGCCGATCCCAAGGACGGCTGGGTCATGCGCGGCTATGTCGGCCTGCTGAAGGGCACGCTGAAGAAGCGGCGCATCCCGTTCTTCCCGCGCTTCGACGGCACCGGGCGCTGGCGCAGCATGCCGTTCAACACGGCCTATGCGACGCTGGTGATCGGCTTCCTATTCCTGATCGGCTCGATCCAGGCGACGCAGATGCTGCCGACTGGTTTCATCCCGGACGAGGATACCTCGCGCGTCGTCGCCTCGGTGGAGTTGCCGCCCGGCTCGACGCTGGAAGACACCCGCGTCACCACCGACAAGCTCGTCGATGTCCTGAAGACGATTCCCGAGGTGCGCGACGTCTTCGTGCTCGGCGGGGCGTCGCCGACCGGCCAGCGCGAGGTGCGCCGCGCCGCGGTCTTCATCCTGCTCAAGCCCAAGGCCGAGCGCGACATCGCCCAGAAGGAGCTCAAGGTCACGATCGCCGCGAAGCTCGCCAGCGTGCCGGACGTTCGCGCCTGGTATGTCAACGAGCGCGGCGAGCGCGAGATGGCCTTCTCGATCCTGTCCAAGGATGGCGAGGCGCTCGATGCGGCCGTCGCCAAGATCGAGGCGCGGATGCGCCAGGTCGACGGCTATCTCAATGTCGCGACGGCGGGCTCGCTGAGCCGGCCGGAGCTGCGCGTCACGCCGAAGCTGGAGGAGGCGGCCAATCTCGGCGTCACGCCCGAGGCGATCTCTGAAGCCGTGCGCGTCGCCACGATCGGCGATGTCGGGCCGAACCTCGCCAAGTTCAACGCGGGCGACCGGCTGGTGCCGATCCGTGTCCAGCTCGACGAGGCCGCCCGCACCGACATGCGCAATATCGCGGCTTTGCGCGTGACCAATACGAACGGCGTCTCGATCCCGCTGACGGCCGTCGCCGAGATCGGCTTCGGCGAAGGGCCGAGCTCGATCGACCGCTATGACCGCGTCCGCCGCGCGCAGATCGGCGCCGACCTCAAGCGCGGCTTCGAGCTCGGCACGGCCCAGGACAAGTTCCAGGAGATCGTCAGGGAGGTTGGCTTGCCGGATGGCGTCTGGATCGCCGCGACCGGTGATGCCGAGATCCAGGGCGAGGTCGTGCAGGGCTTCATCACCGCGATGACGACCGGCCTGATGCTGGTGCTGGCGGTGTTGATCCTGCTGTTCGGCTCGGTCTTCCAGCCGATCACGATCCTGCTTTCGCTGCCGCTCTCCTTCGGCGGCGTGGTGATCGCGCTCCTGGCCACCAACAACGCCGTCTCGATGCCGGTCTATATCGGCCTGCTCATGCTGATGGGCATCGTCACCAAGAACGCGATCATGCTGGTCGATTTTGCGGTGGAGGAGGTCGGGCGTGGCAAGGACCGCTTCACGGCGCTGATCGAGGCCGGCCGCAAGCGGGCGCGGCCGATCCTGATGACCACGATCGCGATGGCGGCGGGCATGCTGCCCTCGGCCTATGGCGTCGGCGACGGCGGCGAGTTCCGCGCGCCGATGGCGATCGCGGTGATCGGCGGCCTGATCGTCTCGACCGTGCTCTCGCTCGTCTTCGTGCCGTCCTTCTACATGGTGATGGACGATCTCTCGCGGGGGACCGGCTGGCTCTTCGGCCGCTTCTTCGGCAAGGCCGAAGACGAGAGCCAGTGGGAGCCGATCGACGAGCACGCGGCGCCCGCGATCGCGACGGCGGAAGCGATGTCGAAGCCGGCGCCGCCGCGCATGGCGGCGGAGTGAGGCGTCAGGGCTGGAGTTCGAGCGGGAAGGGTGTGCGTTCGTAGATGTCTTCGAGGCCGTTGCGGGCAACGAAGTCGCCTTCCCATCCGTGGAGGAGGGAGGCGACTCCGGCACGGTCTCCATCGGCGATCAACGCGCCAAGTTCCGAAGCTTTCTCGTAGTCGGCGCGCGGCCATGAAGTCATGCGCAGGTGCCAGTCCTTGATCCGCTCGTAGATAGCCGTGGCCTCCTCGAAGCGGCCCAAAGCTGCAAGTATCTGAATCTGATACGGCTCATGGTGATTTAACCAGCCGTCATATTCATGAGACCGTGGCACCCCCTCGATTCGAAACATGTCCTCGATGGTCTGCACACGGCGCAGCATGGGCAGAATGTTCGTCTCGATCTCCTCGACTACCGTTACGATGAAACCAGCTTCTGACCACCGGCTCGGCTTGCCGCGGGGCAGAAAGAACCATTCGGCAGCGAGACCTCCCAGCGAGCCGAAAGGTCTGAAGCAATGCCCGACATGCCAAAAAAAATTCGGATCATCGGCCCGTGACGTGCGATCGATCGAGATAGAACAAGAGACATGCCGCACCGGCCTCAGCATGAGGTAGGGCACCTTGAAGACGTAATGATTTTTTACGATCAGATCGTCATTGCGAGCTACTAGTCGGTCGAACAGCGTCTTGATCTGCTTTTTGGTCGTCATTGTCTCGGCCTTACCTCCATGACAATGATCCGTCGAACCGGACCGAATCCCAACTTTACGGCATTCGCCAGAATATCAGCGCGCCGGTCGGACAAACCGGCCTTGCCGGTTTTGAGATCGTAGACGCAAAGTGTGCCATCATCCCGGTATTCATAGGCGTCGACACGGATCGACCGCGGATACCCATAGGGCACCTGCTGGCTATTGACGCTCTCCATGCGTTCTTTGAGAAATGAGCGTTCAGCTTGGAATTTAAGGTCGTTCAGGTCTTTGACGTATCGCGCGAAGCGCGTGTGGACATCCGTGCCATAAACGGTTGGCGACGGGTAGAGGTCAGGAGAGCCTGCAGCGTTGGCGGCGCGATCGGCCAGTTCCCTGACATCGGGCAAACGTCGGCAGGCGAGTTCAGCCTGTTCTTCCGTTATGCGCCCGGCATAAAGCAGCTCAAGCGCTCCGCTGGTACTGAACCCGGGCCGATAATCCCGGGCATTGAAGCCCATGACGGCCAGCAGGCCGTCGCTGCCGTTCAGTTGTGACTGCCAGTTGAACAGGGCGGTTCCGCCGCCAATGATCATCGGCAACGCTTTGTCAGCGTAAGCTGGCTGCACCGTCGCATCAGGCTCGGGGCCTGACGCGGTCCAGACGCTGCGGGCGACGAGATCGCCATCGGGGCCGCCGTCATAGATCGACTGGACGTTGCCGGCCGTCTCGAAGCTGGTCTTGTTGCCATCGCGGTCGATGACGGTCTGGCGTTCGTCGAAGCCGGCTTCGCGCGAGGCGGCGTATTCCGACCGGATCGTCGTGCCCTCGCCGTCCGTGACGGTCTGCTCGAAGATGGAGCCATCCTCGTTCCAGCCCTCGCCGAGCGAGGACCAGCCGGTATCGGCATCCAGCGAGCTGCCATCGGGAGAAAGGGGATCTCCTCCACCTGCGCCGCCACCGAAGCCTCCGCCCCCGCTGCCCCCGGCACCACTGGTCCATTGCCCGCCACCGGCATTGCCGGAGGGGACGCGAGGCTGGTCCGGGTTATACTTGCGGCGACAATGGTCGCGCCGGATCAGGCAAAGCTCGTCGCGCAGCCGCAACAGACGGAGCCGTGCGGCGCGCAGCTCGCGATCGGCGCTAGAACGATGGAAGATCGGCATGAGGGACTCCTGGACGGAGTCCCAGTGTGATGCCGCTACGGCAGACGGGGATAAGTTCGGTTAGGCCTCAGCCGGCCATGGCCTGACGCCGCGCCAGCGCGTCGCGATAGGCCTGCGTCAGCTCGCCGAGCACGGATTGCTCGGGCTTGGGCGCATCCAGATGGAGATGCCGCAGCTCCTGCATGAAGCGCTCCCAGAGCGCCGGGCCGCCTTCGCCGAGGAGTTCGGCGCGGATCGAGAGTTCCTCGGTCACCGGCAGGAAGTTTCGACCCCATTCGCCCATCGCGGCGAAGACCGGGACGAGCGCGATGCCCATCTCGGTCAGGCTGTAGATCGCCTTCTGCTTGTGGCTGGCGTCGTCGCGGCGCGAGAGCAGGCCCTTCTCGACGAGGCGCTTCAGGCGGTCGGCGAGGATGTTCGAGGCGATGCCCTCGTCCGATTTCGCCAGCATCTCGCGAAAATGCCGGCGGTTGCCGAACATGATGTCGCGGAGCACGATCAGGCTCCAGCGATCTCCCAGGATTTCCAGCGTCAGATTGATCGGACAGCCCGAACGGCCGGTCTCGCGCATGCTCGTCTCCAAAACCGCTTGCAATATAGGATCGGTTTCGCTACCCAGCAACTGATTGCAAATCGAAACTGGTTTTGGTCAAACCTATCAGGAGGATGCGATGGCCAAGGTGATCGTCTGGAATCTGATGACGTTGGACGGGTTCTTCGAGGGCCAGGAGAAGTGGGATCTCGGCTTCCACGGAGATGCCTGGGGCGACGAGCTGTCCGAGCTGAGCAGCGATTTCGGCCACAAAGCCGGGCTGCTCGTCTTCGGCCGCGTCACCTATGAGGGGATGAAGGCCTATTGGGCCTCGGCGGAGGAGGAGGGTGAGACCAAGGTCTTCATGAATGCCCTGCCGAAGCTCGTGGCCTCACGCAGCCTCACCGGCTCCGACTGGAACAACACGACGGTGACCGCCGATATCGCCGGGGAGATCACGCGCCGGAAAGCGGAAGCCGGCAAGGACATCTATGTCTTCGGCAGCGCCGAGCTGACGGAGTCGCTCTTGGCGGCCGGCCTCGTCGACGAGGTCATGATCGCGGTCGCGCCGGTCACGATCGGGCAGGGCACGCCGCTGTTCAAGCAGAACGCCGAGAAGCGGAAATATGCGCTGATCGCGGCCCGTCCCCTGAAGAACGGGACCGTAATCCTGCATTACGGCGTCAAGATTGCAGCCTGACGGGGCGGCTCAGCCGCGCCGGACCAGCAGCACGGCGGCGAGAATGGCGACGCCGCCGAAGGCCTGGACCGGGGTCGGCTGCTCGCCGAAGAGCGCCCAGGCGGCGAGCACGCTGACCAGAGCCGGCCAGACCATGACGAGCGAGGCGGCGCCGGCGCCATAGCTGCCGAGCGAGAGCGTGATCAGGCCCTGGCCGAGCGCATGCGAGACGAGGCCGAGCGCCGCGACCGCAAACCAGCCCTGAAGGCTCGCTGGAATGACCTGCTCACCCAGCGCTAGCGCGGCCACGAGGCAGAACACCGCGCAGATAACGCTGGAGACGAGGCTGACATAGCCGGCGCCGGCGCCGTCACGGGCGCGGCGTACTGCCAGGATATAGGCGGCGTAGGAGAGGGCGGCACCGAAGGCGAGGCCGTCGCCGAAGAGATTGCCGGTGACCTGCCCGGCGCCGATGAATTTCGGCAGCACCAGCAGGATCGCGCCCGCGACCGCGAGCATCAGCGCGCCGAGGATGCGGCGCGAGGGCTTGTCGCCGAGCAGGAGCCAGCCGCCGAGCACGACGCCGACCGGCGAGAGATTGCCGAGCAGCGAGGCGTTGGCGATGGTCGTATGGCCAAGTGCGGCGTTATAGAGTGTGACGTCGATGCCGAAGGTCAGGCCGGCCAGCGCCACCGCGATGAAGGCGCCGCGGCCGATCTTTTCGCCCGTCGGCCTGCGCTGTTCCAGCGCCGTCCAGGCGACCAGCACCGGCAGCGCGAAGAGCATGCGCCAGAAGCCGGCGGCGGCCGGGCCGACATCGGCGAGGCGCACGAAAATGCCGGAAAAGCCGATGCAGGTCGCGCCGGTGAGCAGCGCGAGGAACATCGCCAGCGCGGGCGATGCGGGCCGGACGGGAATGGCAGGGGCGGACATGGCGTCTTCTGACAAAAGGTGAAGCCAGCTTCGGCCGCGACGGCGCGGTCTGCTCGGTTTCGTTCGGTCGACGATATAGGCCGCTTCCTTCAATCGGAAAAACGGATTATTCTGATTTAACCATTCTTAAAACCGATCGATCTCGCGCGTCCCAAGGAGGCACGTCATGACCGCTCATTTCGACCTCGCCGCGCTCGGCATGCTGGTGGCCGTTGCGGAGACCGGCGGCTTCACCGCTGCGAGCGCCCGGCTGGGCCGGACGCAGTCGGCAATCTCGGTCCGCATCCAGGATCTGGAGAACCAGCTCGGCCACAAGCTGCTGGAGCGCTCGCGCCGCGGCGTCACGCCGACCGATGCCGGCGAGCGTCTGATCGCCCATGCGCGGCGCCTGCTCGCGGTCGAGCGCGAGGCCCTGGCTGACCTCGCCGGCGAGACGCCGACGGGGCGCCTGCGCATCGGCGTTCCCGACGACTACATGGACGCCTATCTCAGGCCATTGATCGCGCGTTTCGCCGTGGAGCATCCCAAGGTCGAGCTCGAAGTCGTCTGCGATCTCTCGAAGAAGATCGAGCCGGCGCTGAAGGCCGGCGATCTCGATCTCGCGGTGGTCTCGCAGGATCCGAGCCGGCCGATGGGCGAGGTGCTCCGGCGCGAACCGATGATCTGGGTCGCGGCGCGCGGCCATCGCCCGGAATTGCAGGAAACGCTGCCGCTCGCCCTGTTCTCGGAGGGTTGCCGGGCGCGCTCGCGGGTTCTCGGAGCGCTGAGCAGCGCGGGGCGGGCTTATCGGCTGGTCTTTTCCTGCTCGCATACCTCGGGCGTGCTCTCGGCGGTGGAGGGCGGCTTCTGCGTCACCGCGATCACGGAAAGCGCCGTTCCACCGTCGCTGCGCCGGCTCGGCGCGGCCGAGGGACTGCCCCCGCTGTTCGAACTCACGGTCGGGCTGATCATGGCCCCGCGCCCGGGGCTGGCGGCCCAGCGCTTCGCCGATTCCCTGCGCGAGGAGATGAGCGCTTTCCGGCTCGTAGCGTGATCCGGTCCATTGCCCTTTCCTCCGCTCATCACTAGTGAAACAGCATGAAATTCCTCGACCAGGCCAAGATCTATGTGAAGGCGGGTGACGGCGGCGCCGGCTGCGTCTCCTTCCGCCGCGAAAAATTCATCGAGTTCGGCGGACCGAATGGCGGCGACGGCGGGCGCGGCGGCGATATCGTCATCGAATGCGTGCAGGGGCTCAACACGCTGATCGATTTCCGCTTCCAGCAGCATTTCAAGGCCAGGACCGGCGAGCACGGCATGGGCAAGGATCGCCATGGCGCGAACTCGCCGGCGATCGTGCTCAAGGTGCCGCCGGGCACCGAGATCCTCGAGGAGGACGGCGAGACCAAGGTCGCCGACCTGACCGAGCCCGGTCAGCGCTTCGTTTTGTGCAAGGGCGGCAATGGCGGCTTCGGCAACGCCTATTTCAAAACCGCGACCAACCAGGCGCCGCGCCATGCCAATCCCGGTCTGCCGGGCGAGGAGCGTTGGGTCTGGCTGCGGTTGAAGCTGATCGCCGATGCCGGCCTCGTCGGCCTGCCCAATGCCGGCAAGTCGACCTTTCTCGCCACCGTCACGGCGGCGAAGCCGAAGATCGCCGATTATCCGTTCACCACGCTGCATCCCGGCCTCGGCGTCGTGCGCGTCGACGGGCGTGAGATGGTGCTGGCCGATATTCCCGGCCTGATCGAGGGCGCGCATGAGGGCCATGGCCTTGGCGACCGCTTCCTCGGCCATATCGAGCGCTGCCGCGTGCTGCTGCATCTGGTCGAGGGCACCAGCGAGCATGCCGGCAAGGCCTACAAGACCGTGCGCGAGGAGCTGGAGGCCTATGGCGAGGGACTGGCCGAGAAGCCGGAGATCGTCGCGCTCTCCAAGGTCGATGCGCTGACGCCGGAAGTGCTCAAGGAGCAGGTCGCGCGCCTGAAGCGGGCGGCAAAGCGCATGCCGATCATCCTCTCGGCGGCGTCGGGCGAGGGCGTCGATGCGGCGCTGCGCGCGCTCTTCGCCATCGTCGAGGAGGCCCGCCGCGATGAGGAGCGCGAGAACGCTCCGGTCGAGGAGACCGGCTGGCGGCCGTAAGGCCAAGCCGGCGCCTTAGCGGAAATTCCGCCAGGCGCCGACCCGATGGATGCTTTCGCGGTCGCGCTGGGCCTCGCCGAAGGGCGCGACCGGCCAATCCCAGCTCTCATCCGGCGCGGGTAGCGCGACGCCGCGCGTCAGGTCGAAGCGGTCGGTGACCGCGCCCGCCCGGTCACGCTCGATCATCTCGACATCGCTGAGCAAGACGACACGGCCGGGGAAGCGGCGGAGGTCCGCGAGATGCCAGGCTACGCATTGCGCGGGCAGGCTGGCCGGGAGCTGCCCCGCACGAGCGGGATGATCGTCCAGCCAGTCCTCGACCGGCCAGGCGAGCTGCGACATCAGATTGGCGGAGATGACGAGATCGACGGCCGGGTCGGCGATCAGGTCGGCCAGCGGATCGATACGTTCGCCCTCTTCTTCGGCAAGCCAGCCCATGAGGCCGGTGAGGTCGCGGGTCAGGAGCGTGACCTTGGGCCGTAAGCGCATGCGCAACCGGATCTGCGGCAGGTGGACGGCATCGACCAGCAGAATCTGCTCGAATCGCCGGCAGAGCAGGTCGAGCGGGATGTCGCGCAACAAGCCCGAGCCAAGGACCACGACCTTCCGGTGCCGCGGCAGCTCTGCCACGACCCCTGTCACCACGGCGCGACAGCGCTCGTGATGTGGATTCCAGGCCCGGTGCTGCCGGTTGCCGCGTGCCCAGAGCGCGACGCTCTCCCCGACGAGGCCAAGCCGGCGGGTCATCCGCGTGGCCGGTGTGGCCAGGCTCAGGACAAGCTCGGCGAGCATCGTCCGTTCAGGTCAGGGCACCGCGTGCAGCGACCGGCCAGAGTGCCTCGACATGGGCGTCGGGCCCGTGCAGGCCGCGGACGCAGACATACCAGTCGTGCAGGTTGACCGTCGGGTCGCAATGGCCGGGGATCAGCAGCAGGCGGTCGCCGCGATGCGGCACCGCGACCGGATCGCCGGTCAGGACGCCGTGCTCGTCCGAGGGTTTCGTGTAGATCAACCCCTCGCGGCGGAAGGGCACGGGCATGCCGGAATCGACCGCCGCAGCCTTGTGGCCGGCGTCGACCACGGCACGATCCGGCACCGGCTTGCTCATCACGCCGGCGAGGACGAAGAGCGCGTGCTCGAAGCTGCGGAACGGCGTGCCGTCGGCCTGCCGGTTGCGGGCGTAATCGGCATCCATGAAGATGTAGGAGCCCGGTTGGATCTCGTTCCAGATGCCGGATTGGGTCTCCAGCTCGTGGGTACCCGTGCCGGCGCCGGTGACGACCTCGCAGGGCAGGCCGTGATGCTTGAGCCGCTCGACCGTGTTGCGGGCGGCAAGTCCGGCGCGCTCGATCGCCTCGCGCCGCTCGTCGATCGAGCGCATGTGCTGGGCCGAGCCGTGATAAGCGTGGATGCCGGCGAAGCGCAGGGTGTTGGAGCGTGAGATGGCCTCTGCCAGACGGACCGCAGCCTCGCCGGGGGCGGCGCCGCAGCGCCGGCCGCCGACATCGATCTCGACATAGACATCGAGCGTCACGTCGTTGCGCGCCGCCGCTTCCGCCGCCTCGCGCACACCGTCGGGATGGTCGACGCAGAGGCCGATCTTCGCGGTACGGGCAAGGCGGGCGAGACGATCCAGCTTGGCCGCTCCAACGATCTCGTTGGTGACCAGAACGTCGCCGACGCCGCCCGCGACCAGCACCTCGGCTTCACCGACCTTCTGGCAGCACTGCCCGACCGCGCCATGGGCGATTTGGCGCAGCGCGATCTCCGGGCTTTTATGCGACTTTGCGTGGGGCCGGAGCCGGATGCCATGGGCCTGGGTGAAGGCCGCCATGGCGACGAGATTGCGCTCGAACGCGTCGAGGTCGAGCACGAGGGCGGGGGTTTCGATCTCGGCGAAGCTCTGGCCGGGCTGGGCCGGCGGGGAAAGCGGCATGAGGTCTCCTGAGTCGGTTGTGGCCATGGGAAGACAGCTTCGTGTCCGTAGCAAGGCCCCTCTTTCGCGCCCGGGCATGCGCCAGTGGCGCTTGCGGGGCGGCCATGATAGGCCCCCGGCATGAAGATCGGCCGCGTCACCGACGATACCCTCGCGCTCTTTGCCCGTGTCTGGCGCGAGCAGATCAGCTCCTATCTCCCGCAAATGCTGATGATTCTCTGCCTCGTCGTGGTCATCGCGGTGACCACGAGCTTCTATCCGCTGCTGATCAAGGCGGCATTCGATGCCTTCGCCGACCCGCTGACGGCCGAATCGACGGGCTTCGTCCGGCGCATGGAGCGGCTGGTCTCGAAGTCGATCGGCTACGATATCGGCGTCATCAATGCGGTCGCGACCGTCGTCGTGATCGTCACCGCGATCAAGGGCTTCTCGCTGCTCGCCCAGACGGTGATGACCAACAAGGTCGTCAGCCGCATCGAGGCGAACATGCAGACGGCGCTCTACGGCCATCTGATCGATGCGGACCTCGCGCAGCTTCAGCGCGAGAACCCGGCCTCGCTCACCCAGCGCTTCACCACAGACTTCACCTTCGTCAAGGAAGCGCTGACCCGCATCGTCAATATCGCCATCCGCGACGTGGTCACCGCCATCGCGCTGGTGGGCGCGCTGATCTGGATCGACTGGCAGATGACGCTGGTCGTGCTCCTGATCGCGCCGGTGATCGCCCATCCGATCGGCAAGATCGGCCGCAAGCTCAGGCGCATGGCCAGTTCCCAGCAGGAACAGACCGGCCTGATGGCCAATCTCGTCACCGAGAGCCTGCAGGGCGCCCGCGTCGCCAAGACCGATCGGCTCGAACCCTATCTGAAGGACCGCGCCGCCAACGCCTTCGAGGCGATCCGGGCGCTGAAGATGAAGGCGGCCAATGCGCGCGGGCGGCTCGACCCGCTGCTCGAGGTCGGCGGCGGCATCGCGGTCGCGGGGGTGCTTGCCGCCATCGGCGTCCGCATCACCTCCGGCAATTCGACGGTCGGCGATTTCACCGGCTATGTCTCGGCGCTCTTGCTCGCGGCCCAGCCGATGCGCTCGCTCGGCAATCTCAACGCCATCGTCCAGGAGGCCGGGGCCTCGCTGAAGCGCTACTACGCGCTGATGGACGAGAAGCCGCAGGTGCTAGACCGGCCGGATGCGAAGCCGCTTGCGATCGGGGCCGGCGAGGTCGCTTTCCGCCATCTCCGCTTCCGCTATCGCGAGGATCAGCGCGCGCTGGAGGGCATCGATCTCGTCGCGCAGGGCGGCAAGACGATGGCGCTGGTTGGCCGCTCGGGCTCGGGCAAGTCGACACTGCTCGCCCTGGTTCCGCGCCTCTACGACCCGACCGAGGGCCGCATCGAGATCGACGGTCAGGACCTGCGCAACGTCACGCTCAGGAGCCTGCGCCGGCAGGTCGGCGTGGTCAGCCAGGATGTCGTGCTGTTCGACGACAGTGTGCGCGCCAATATCGCCTTCGGGCGGCCGGAAGCCTCGGAGGACGAGATCGTCGCCGCGGCGAAGGCTGCCGCCGCGCATGACTTCATCATGGCGATGCCGGGCGGCTACGACGCCTCGGTCGGCGAGCGCGGCCACAAGCTCTCGGGCGGCGAGCGCCAGCGGGTCGCGATCGCCCGCGCGATCCTGAAGAACGCGCCGATCCTACTGCTCGACGAGGCGACGAGCGCGCTCGACACCGAATCCGAGCGGCTGGTCCAGCAAGCTTTGGCGTCGCTGATGAAGGGGCGCACGACCATCGTCATCGCGCACCGGCTTTCCACCATCCGCGAGGCCGACATGATCGTCGTCATGGACGAGGGCAAGGTCGTCGAGACCGGCAGCCATGACGAATTGCTGGCGCGCGACGGCGCCTATGCCCGGCTGCACCGGATGCAGTTTCTCGAAGGCTGAGCCGAGTTGCCCTGACTCGGAACCACGCCGTCATCCCGGGCTTGACCCGGGATCGATGCCGGAGCGCTGCCGACTGAAGGTTCAGGCATGGATCCCGGATCTCCGCTCCGCTGCGTCCGGGATGACCCGCGTTTCTGTGAACCAGGGTGAGTTTAACCCGCAGGTTGCTTCAGTACCACGTTGAGCTCGACGGCAAACTCCGCATCGAGCGGAGCGCCATCGCTCCAGCAATGGCGGACGATAGCGATCCGGCCTGAATCGATCAGGCTGTTCTCGTCGCCGGGACGACTCGTATGCGGCCGGCCGCGCCGGATGCGCCAGACGATCTTGTCGCCTTCTTCCGAGACGATATCCGCCGCGCCCGCGATCTTGTCGCGACCGATGCCGGCGAGGCCGACCTCGGTCGGCAGCTCCTTCGGCAGATTGACGCTCAGGAACGTGCCCTCGCGGGTCCATTGCGCGCGCGTCCGCCAGAGATTCTCGATCAGGGCAGCGAGCGCCGCGACGTCGCGCTCTTCGGAGGTGCCGCCCTTGGTCCGGGAGAAGCCGATGGCTGGCAGGTTCCAGAAGCTCGCCTCGCGGGCGATCGAAAGCGTGCCGGAATAGGCGGCGTCCTCGGCGGCATTGCGCCCGTCATTGACGCCTGAGAGCACGAGATCGGGTTGCCCGCCATCCCGGAACAGCACGGTCATCGCCGCGACGACGCAGTCGGCTGGCGTGCCGTTCAATGCGTAGACCTGCTGCTCGCGGCGCGCGAGCGTCAGCTCCTTGTCGAAGGAGAGATGGTGGCTGGCGGCTGTCCATTTCCGCTCGGGCGCGACGACCCAGATATCGGAGGCGACGCGCGCGGCAGCCTGGCGCAGGAGGGCGATGCCGGGAGCGTCGATGCCGTCGTCATTGGCGATGAGGATGCGCATGGTCAGACTTCTGTTTTGCCGCATTTTCTTCACGCGAACCGGTACCCACTTCGCTTGAAAATGCTTCAGATCTCGATGGCGTCGCCGGGCTTGAGACCCGTGACGAGCTTGGGGATATCGGCAGCCAGCGTGGCGGCGGTCGCGGCATCGCAGGAATGGGCGAGGATGCGGCCGGCACCGCTTGCCGCCGCGATCGCGATATTCTCGGGCAGAGTCGGGTGGGTCGGGAAGCGCAGCCATTCGGCTTCGCCTGCGGCCAGCATATGATCGGCCGGGCTGCCCTTGGGAATGCCGCCGGTGAGCAGGACGGGATGACGTTCGCGGCGGGCCTGCTCGAGTGCGGCCTTGGAGGGACCGGCAAGCCCCATGCCGTCATCGACGAGCAGGGCGGCGGCGGGGAGCGATTGTCCCTCCTCCCAGAGCAGCGCCTCGGCGAAGCGGGCCGAGAGGATATCGGCGACGCCGGGCCTCAGCCAGGCGGTGGCCGCGATCTGCTGGGCCAGCGCCTCGCGCATCGCGGGGTGGATCGCGATCGGCGTCTCGATCAACCCGATCAGCTCGATGGAGCGGCCGGAAAGTGGCGTCGGCAGCACCGCGCCTTGCGGATGACTGGCGAGCCAGCGCTTGATGGCGGCGCCACGTTCGACGGCGGGGATGCGATCGGCGCCATAGGAGGCATCGACCAGCAGCAGGTCGCAAGGCGGCAGGGCGTCCATGGCGAAGACCGGGCTATCCGGCACGACATCGCCGCAATAGCCGAGCCTGCGGCCGCCTGCGCTCAGGTGGCACCAGATGCCGCCGACGACATGGCCGCTGCGACCGGTGCGGATCGCGATCGGGCCAATGGCGAAATCCGCGCCGTGCGTGATGATCTCGACGGGGGCTTGCCGGGCGAGGCTCCGTTCCTCGGGCGTCGCATATGCGGCCAGTGTAGCATCCGTTTCGGCGGCGGATTCCGCGGTCATCAGGATGCGGCCGGAAAAGCCGTTGGCGAGGCACCAGCCCAGCGCCGCGACATGGTCCTCATGCGCATGCGTGACGATGATCGCGTCGATGCATTCGAGCTCGGTTCGCGTGATCGCCGGATGGTAGGTGGCGCCCCGCGCGCTGGTGTCGACGCCGATATCGAGCAGGAGCCGGGTCCCGGCGTGCTCGACGCCGATGCAGGTCCGGCCCTTCTCGCCGACCCCGCCATGAATCCTCAGTTTCATGTCGCCGGTCTCACGCAGCCTTGTCCAGGGAGACGCTCTCCGGGATGATCCAGCCGTCGCTGATGGCGATGCGGATGGCTTCGCCGGCCTGAGCCGGGGCGGGCTCGGCCGCGTCGAGATGCAGGACGATGTCCTGGTTGCTGGCGGGGCGCGCCTCCATGCGGAAGAAACCACCCTGATAGGACAGGCGCTCGACCGTGGCCGGGAGGCCGTCCTGTCCGGTTGCGGTGATGCCGATATCGCGGGCGCGCAGGCAGAGCTTTGCCTGATTGGTGACGGCCTGATCGGGCCGGCAGCGCACGACGGCCTCGATGCCGAGCACGCTGACCTTGCAATGGCCTGCCTGCGGCCCGGACAGGATGGTCGCCGGCAGCACCATGCCTTCGCCGATGAAGCCGGCGACGGTCACGTTGGCCGGCTCGCGATAGAGCAGCGAGGGCGTGGCGAGCTGAAGCAGGCGGCCGCGATCCATCACGGCGATGCGGTCGGCCAGCGCCATGGCCTCGGCCTGATCATGGGTGATGTAGACCATGGTCGTGCCGGTGCGCTCGTGGAAGCGGGAGAACTCCTCCTCCATCGAGGCGCGCAAGTGGACGTCGAGATTGGCGAGCGGCTCGTCGAGCAGCACCAGCGAGGGCTCGGTGACGAGGCAGCGGGCGAGCGCGACGCGCTGGCGCTGGCCGCCGGAGAGCAGGCCCGGCCGGCGCTCGTCGAAGCCTTTCAGCCCGACGAGGTCGAGCGCGGCGGCGACGCGCTTGGCTCGCTCGGGATCGCGCACGCCGGCGACGGTGAGCCCATAGGCGACGTTCTCCGCCACCGTCATATGCGGCCAGAGCGCATAGGACTGGAAGACGATGCCGAGCTTGCGATGCTCCGGCGGGATATGGGTCTGCGCCGAAGAGACCAGACGGTCGCCGATGCGGATCTGGCCGCCGTCGAGCTTGTCGAAGCCGGCGATCTGGCGCAGCAGCGTGGTCTTGCCGCAGCCGGAGGGGCCGAGCACGGCGAGGAACTCGCCGTCTTCGACCGCGATCGAGACGTCGTCGAGCGCGAGATAGGAGCCGAAGCGCTTCTGCGCGCGGTCGATGGTCAGTCGCGCCACGGCAGGACTCCCTGGGGCAGTTTCTGGGCGAAGAGGCTGGTGGAGGCCATCAGGCCGACCGTGACGAGCACGGTTATGGCCGCCAGCGCCGAGGCATAGGTGGAATCGCCGCCCTGCTCGAAGGAGAAGACGACGACGCCGAGCGTCTCTGCGCCCGAAGACCAGAGCAGGGCCGACACGGTGAGCTCGTTGAAGGCGGTGAGGAAGACCAGCAAGGCGCCCGCGACCGCAGCCGGCGCGACCAGCGGGAAGATGATGGTGACGAGGCGGCGCGGCAGGCCGGCGCCGGCGATCTGGGCGGCCTCCTCCAGCGTGCGGTCGATCTGGAGGTAGCCGCTGATCACGGGGCGCAGGCCCAGCACGAGGAAGCGCGCGAGATAGGCGAAGACGATGATCCAGATCGTGTTGTAGAGCGAGACGTTCAGCACCGGCAGCGGCTTGAGGAAGAGAAGGATCGCGGCGATGGCGAGCACGACGCCGGGCATGGCATAGGGCAGCTCGGCCGCGAGATTGAGCAGGCGCAGGGCACGGGACTTCTTCCAGACGATGAAATAGCCGAGCGGCACGCAGATCAGCACGATCAAGGTGGCCGCGCCCGCCGACATCAGGAAGGAATTGACGAAGGCGCGCTTCGAGGCGGCATGCTCGAACAGCACATAGGCGTAATTGGCGAGCGTCGCGGTCTTGGCATTGAGCGGCACACCGAAAGCGGGGATCAGCGAGGTCGAGAGCAGGCCGAGGAACGGCATGGCGAGCACGAGGATCGCGAAGGCCCAGAGCCCGATTTCGACCGGGCGGCGCCAGCGGCCGAGCTCGAAGGGGCGCGCCGCGCTCGATGTCGTGGTGATCCGGAAATCGCGCCGGCGCAGCATCAGGTCCTGCAGGAGGATGCCGGCCATCGCGATGACGCCGATCAGCAGGGAGAGGATCGCGACCTCGGAGAGCACGCCGGGGCCAAGGCCGGCGAGGCGCTGGTAGATCAGCGTCGGCAGGACGAGGAAGTTGCCGGGAATGCCGAGGAAGGCGGGGATGCCGAAATTGCCGAGGCTGGAGACGAAGCAGAGCGCGATGCCGGCGACGAGCGGCGGCGTCATCAGCGGCAATACGACCGTGCGCAGCACCGTGAGGGGGCTCGCGCCCGCGGCGAGGCCTGCTTCGATCAGCTCCTTGGGCAGGGCGCGCAGGCCTGCGCGCAGGGTCAGGAAGACCAGCGGCGCATATTGCAGGCCAAGCAGCAGGATGATGCCTTCACGCGAATAGAGCGGGTTGCGGCTGCCGAGCGGCGGCGCCATTCCGATCAGCTTGAGCAATGTACTCGACGGGCCGAAGAGCTGGAGCCAGGCGAGCGCCGTGACCTGCGGCGCGATCATCAGCGGCAGGACGAAGCAGAAGGTGAAGGCGTTGCGGGCGCGGATGTCGGTGAGCGTCGCCAGCAGCGCCACCGTACCGCCGATCAGCGTCGCGAGAATCGTGCCGGCGATGGCGGTCGTGAGGCTGTTCCAGGTCGCCGTCCAGGTCGCGGGGCTTGCCATGACCTTGCCGAGCGCCGTCGCCGAGAGCTGGCCGCCGGGGGCGAGGCCCTCGACGATCAGACGCCCGATCGGCAGCAGCGACAGCAACGCGACGAGGCCGACGAGCCCCCATAGGAGGCCCGTCTCCTCGACGCGCGTGCGCAGCGTCGCGGGATCGGCGAGAGACATGCGCACCGCGTCCGGTCTCAGTTGCCGAACATGGTGGCGAAGCGGGCCTTGTCGGCCTCGGTCGCCTTGACCACGGCCGCGATATCGGAGGCCATGACGTTGATCTTGGTGCCTTCCGGCAGCCAGGATGGCGAGCCGATGCTGGGCTTGGCCGGAATATAGCCCATCCAGAGCGCCAGTTTCTGCCCGTTATCGGAGAGGATGAAGTCGACGAAGGCCTTGGCGGCGGCCTCGTTCTTGGTCGACTTCAGGATGGCGACGGGCTCGGTCACGGCCGGGGCGCCTTCCTTCGGGAAGACGAAATCGATCGGCGAGCCCTGCTTCTTGGCGTTGTAGGCCATGAAATCGACGAGGACGCCGTAGGACTTCTCGCCGCTGGCGACGGATTTCAGGACGGCGCCATTGCCGCGCACGGCGACGGCCTCGTTGGCCTTAAGCCCCTCGAACAGCTTCCAGCCGAGATCGGGGCGGGCGGTCATGGTCGAGAGCATGATCGCGGCAGCGCCGGAATAGAGCGGGCTCGGCATCGCGATCTGGCCCTTGTAGGCGGGCTTGTCGAGATCGGTCCAGGAGGTCGGTTTCTCCTTGGCGGCAGTGTTGTAGGCGATGCCGGTGGTGATCAGCTTCGAGCCGAAATAGGTCTTGTCGGCGTCGAAGGAGCCGGGCTGGAAGCCGTCGGTCCTGGCGCCGGGATAGGCGAGGAGCTGCTTCTGGGCCTTCAGGATCTCCATGCTCGCGGCATCCGCGATCAGCAACACGTCGGCGCCGGGCTGGCCGGCCGAGATCTCGGCGGCGAGCTTGCCCATCACCTCGGTCGTGCCGGAGCGGAAGATGTCGACCTCGATATTGGGATAGGCCTTCTTGAAGGCCGCGACGGTCTGGGTCGCGTCCTTCTCCGGCTGCGAGGTGTAGAGCACGAGCTTGCCCGAGGGGGCCTGCGCGAAGGCGGGCGCGGCGGCAAGCAGGGCGGCGGCAGCGGTCATCATCAGGCCGTGCCGGGCGAAGCGGCGTCGTGTCAGGGTCATGGTCTTGTCTCCTCCGTTGTCGCGATGCCGACCTTTACGCCAAATGCGCCGGTCGATCTTCGTGTCAGATCGTTATCTCGTGCCGGTCATCCGCGACGCGGCGACCGACGATATCTTCCTTCACAGAAGCAGCTCGGGGTTTTCAAGGGCCTCGCGCAGATCGGCCATGAAACGGGCCGCCGCGACGCCATCGACGATGCGGTGATCCGAGGACAGCGTGAGGTTTGCCATCGGCCTTAGCACGATCTGACCATCGCGTCCGACGGGCTTGTCGACGGTGCGGCCGACCGCGAGGATTGCGCCCTGCGGCGGGTTGATTATCGCGGTGAACGAGTCGACGCCGTACATGCCGAGATTGGAGATGGTGAAGGTGCCGCCGCCGAGCTCGGCCGGGGTCAGCGTGCGCTTCGCCATGCCCTCGCGGAGCCTCGCGAATTCGCGGGTCATGGCCGGCATATCCATGCTGCCGGCATCGCGCAGCACGGGGACGACGAGTTCGCCGTCGCGCTCCATGGCGATGCCGATATCGATGCGCTCGTGGAAGCGGGTCGCTTCGCCCTCGGTGGAGGCGTTGATCACCGGGTGATCGCGCAGGATGCGGGCGGCGACGCGGGCGATCAGGACGGTGAGGCTGGGCTTGGGCGCGCCGATGCGCTCGTGCCGCTTGGCGAGGCGGCCGAGCAGGTCGCGTGCGGCGCTCATCTCGATCTCGGATGTCAGATAGAAATGCGGCGCGGTGCGCACGCTCTCGGAGAGCCGGTTCGCGACGATGCGGCGGATCGCCGAGAAGGGTTGCAGGCGACCTTCGGAAGCATTCGCCGATGGAGCCGGTGCGGGGCGCACTTCCTGTGCGGGAGCGCAGCGCGGCCGCTGCTCCAGATGGCGCTTCACGTCGGCCTCACTGACGCGTCCGCGCGGACCGGTGCCGGCCACGGTCTTGAGGTCGAGGCCGTTCTGACGGGCGATGCGGCGGGCGAGCGGGGTCGCGCGCAGGCCGGACGAGGTCGGTGCGACCGCAATCGCTGGCGCGGTCGGCGCCTCGGTCTTCGAAAGGGATGTGGCAGCCGCCACGGTAGCCGCAGCGGCTGCCGGCTCGGACGGTGTGGTGGCGGCCTCACCGTCGAGGTAGATCCACGCAACGGGTGTTCCGACCGAGATCGGCACGCCGGTCTCGGCCTTGATGTTCCGGATCGCGCCTGTGGCGGGGGCCTCGACCTCCATCACGGCCTTGTTGGTGCCGATCTCGAAGATGGTGTCGCCCTGGCGGACCAGATCGCCTTCCTTGACATGCCAGGCCTCGATCGTGCCCGTCTCCATGTCCATGTCGACCTTGGGAAGGATGACCTCGATGGGCATCAGGCTTCCCCGCGGCGGACGAGATTGGTAGCGGCGGTGACGATGTCGTCCTCCTGCGGGACGGCCGCCTTCTCCAGAACCGGGTTGTAGGGGATCGGCGCATCGGCGCCGCCGAGCCGGATGATCGGCGCATCCAGAAAATCGAAGACCTCGCTCTCGGCTATCATCGCCGAAATCTCGGCGCCGATGCCCATGGTCTTCACGCCCTCGTAGACGACCAGCAGGCGATGCGTCTTGCGCACGCTCTCGGCGATGGTGGTGAAGTCGATCGGGCGGATCGAACGCAGGTCGATCACCTCGGCGGAGATGCCGTCGGCGGCCAAGCGTTCGGCTGCGGCCTCGGCCTTGCGGGCCATGATCGAGGAGCCGACGATGGTGACATCCGTCCCCTCGCGGCGGATCGCGGCCTGGCCGATCGGAACGCGATAGGCCTCGGCCGGGACGTGGCCCTTGGTCTTGTAGAGCAGCTTGTGCTCGAAGATCAGGACAGGGTTGGGGTCGTCGATCGCCGCGAGCAGCATGCCCTTGGCGTCGTGCGGCGTGCTCGGCTGCAGCACCTTCAGGCCCGGCACATGGGCGAACCAGGCTTCGAGGCTCTGACTGTGCTGGGCGGCGGCACCCGTGCCCGAGCCGCCGGGCAGGCGCACGACCATCGGGACGCTCGCCTTGCCGCCGAACATGAAGCGGATCTTGGCCGCCTGGTTGACGAGCTGCTCCATCGCGAGCGTGACGAAATCCGAGAACTGGATCTCCAGCACCGGGCGCATGCCGGTGATCGCGGCGCCGACCGCGGCCCCGGCAATGCCGAGCTCGCTGATCGGCGTGTCGATCACGCGCTCCGTGCCGAAGCGATGGACGAGATCGCCGGAAACGCCGAAGGCGCCGCCATAGACGCCGACATCCTCGCCGAACAGGAAGACGCGCTCGTCGGCCTCCATCGCCTGACCGAGCGCCTCGCGCACGGCCTCGGCGTAGGAGAGTTCGCGGATCTCGCTCACGGCTTCGAGCGTGTCAGAGAGCATAGACGTCACGGGTCAGGTCTTTCGGATCGGGGTCCGGGCAGGCGCGGGCGAACTCGACGGCGGCGTCGATGTCGCGCTGGGCATCCTCTTCGAGCTTCATCAGCGCGGTCGCGTCGAAGCGGTCATGTGCCTTGAGTTCGTCCTCGAGCCGCCGGATCGGGTCCTGGTTGCGCCATTCCTCGATCTCTTCCTTGGAGCGGTAGAGATTGCGGTCGCTCTTGGAATGGCCGCGCCAGCGATAGGTCTTGCACTCGATCAGCGAGGGGCCTTCCCCGGAGCGGGCGCGCGCGATCGCGATCTTCGCGACGGCTGCGACGCCGGCGAGATCGTTGCCGTCGAGGCAATGGCCGGGCATGCCATAGGCCGCCGCGCGGTCGGCGACGTTTGCCACCGCCATGGCGCGGCCGATATCCATCGACATGCCGTATTTGTTATTCTCGCAGACGAAGATGACCGGCAGCTTCCAGATCGAGGCCATGTTGAGCGCCTCGTGGAAGGCGCCCTCGTTGGAGGCGCCGTCGCCGAAGAAGACCATGCAGACGCGGCCGTTCTTCTGCGCCTTGATGCTCATGCCGACGCCGACCGCGATCGGCAGGCCGCCACCGACGATGCCGTTGGCGCCGAGATTGCCGCCCTCGACATCGGCGATATGCATCGAGCCGCCGCGACCCTTGCAGTAGCCGGTCTCCTTGCCGAAGAACTCGGCGAACATCAGCTTGGGCTCGGCGCCGCGGGCGATGCAGTGGCCGTGGCCGCGATGGGTCGAGAGGATGTAGTCGTGGGCTTCGAGCGGCAGCGTCGTGCCGACCGCGCTTGCCTCCTGGCCAATCGAGAGATGCATCGTGCCGTGGATCAGGCCGCGCATGTAGCTCGCCTCGGCCGCCTCCTCGAACTTGCGGATCAGGTGCATCCGGGTCAGCGCCTGCGCCACCGTCGTATCGTCGAGGGCGGCGAGCTCGGGCCGCTGGTTCGGCTTCTGGTCAGCGCTCATGCCTGGGCTCCGGAGGTCAGCGCGGCGATCATCGCGTCCTGGGCGCGGCGCACCTCGACGATCTTCAGCCGTTCGTCGGGGGTGGCGTCGGCCAGCGTGATCAGCTCGCCCTTGCGGACGGGGCGGGTCATGGTCGCGCCCTGGGCGAGGCCGATCGGCAGGGCCTTGCGCGCCTGTGCATCGGCACGAGAGAGAGCGAAGCCGCGATAGCCGTATTCGCCGATGGCATCGAGCGTCTCGCCGGCGGCGAGATCGCGCTTGGCGACGCAGCCGACCTCGGAGGTCGGCACCGGCAGCGGGCGCATATGGCTCTGGTTGAAGATCGTCGCGGCGGCGGCCGAGAGCGGCACTTCCAGGCTCGTCAGGTGATAGGGCCGGAAGAAGGAGTAGTACGGGCCGGGGCCGAGATGCAGGTCGCTCATCCGCTCGCGGACGCGGGGATGGCGCATCTCGGCGACGGCGAAGACGCCGGGTGCGACGCCCTTGGCCACCGAGAAATCGACGACGCCCTTGCGCGAAAGCAGGCCACCCTCTTCCTTCGGGCAGAAATAATTCTGCAACTCGTCCTTCGGCGCGGCCGGGCCGTGCATGCCGGGGATATCCGGCACGAAGCCGCAGGCATTGGCGATGGCGACCATCTCGACCATGGTCTTCGAGCCGTCGACGAACTCGACAAGCATGCGCGGGTTCATGTTCCGGCGTGTGGCTTCCTCGACATAATCGGCCGGGACCGCGTCGATGCGGAACGGATTGTTCTTGCCCTTGCCGGCGGCGACGACCGGATAGCCCATCGCCCGGATGAAGTTGATCAGCTCCATCGCGGCGGCGGGCTCGTCACCGGCGCCGAGCGTGTAGACGACGCCGGCCTTGGCGGCCTCGACCGCGAGATAGGAGCCGATGGTGATGTCGGCTTCGACATTCATCATCACGATGTGCTTGCGCGCGGCTATTGCCGTCAGCGCCACGCGCGATCCGGCCTCGGGATTGCCGGTGGCGTCGATGATGACGTCGACCTCGGGCGAACGGCAGATGAGGTCGAGCGAGGTGGTCGCGGCGATGCGGCCCTTGCGGCGGGCGGCCTCGAGCCCGACCTCGTCGGTAACGTTGTCGACCTCGCCCTTACGCCCGGCGAGCGCGGCAGCCTCGGCGACGCGATCCGGTGCGATGTCGGCGACGGCGGCGATCTCGATGCCGGTCATCTGCGAAATCTGGACGACGATGTCGGTGCCCATCTGGCCGGCGCCGATCAGACCGACGCGGACCGGCTTGCCGGCCTTGGCACGCATTTCGAGAGCTTCGGCCAGGGACAGGCCGGCGACGGGCGCGCCCAAAGGCGGCTGCGGCTGGATCGCGGCCATCGTTACGTCACTCCCTAGGACATATGTTCTTATATAGGAACAAAAGAACATGTCATTCGTCCTGTCAAGCGCACAGATGTTCAAACGGGTTGCCTTGGACCTCGCGATGCGGTGATGCTGGTGCAAGTGCCCGAGGCGGTGCGGCAGGGAGCGCTCGTGGAAGACGCATTCGGAGCAGGACAGATCCAGGGCGAGGTGCCGGTCGCGGAGGCGAAAGTCCGGGCTGCATGGCTCTACTATGTCGAGGGCCTGACCCAGGAGCAGATCGCCGAGGCGCTGGGGCTGAGCCGGATCAAGGTGATCCGCATGCTCGCGGCGGCGCGCTCCGAAGGGCTGGTCAAGATCAGGATCGATGCGCGCTCGGCCCGGCAGGCGGGTCTTGAGCGCGGCCTCGTCACCGCCTTCGGCCTGAAGGAGGCGGTGGTGGTGCCGGCGGCGCGCGATGCGGCCAGCGTCTCGGCGCTCGTCGGCTATGCCGCCGGCCTCTGGCTCTCGGACAAGCTGACCGACAACATGTCACTGGCCGTCGGCTGGGGGCAGACCCTGCATCTGGCGCTGCGCGGCATGCAGCCGCGCCAGGTCGAGGCGATGTCGGTCGTCTCGCTATTGGGCGGCCTCACCCATTCGCGCAGTATCAATCCTTCGGCGGTGGCGCGCCGCGTCGCCGACATGTTCGGGGCCGACTGCTTCCAGTTGACGGCGCCGGTCTTCGTCTCGAATGCCGAAATCCGCGATGCCCTCTGGCGCGAGCCGACCTTGCGGGACCTGCTCGACCGGGCGCGGGCGGCGGATGTCGCGCTGGTCAGCGTCGGCGACCTCGTCCCTGATTCGACGCTGTTCCGTGAGGGGCTCCTGCCGCAATCGGATCTGGCCGGCCTGAAGAAAGCCGGGGCGGTCGGCGATCTCGTCTGCCATTTCATCGATGCCGAGGGCGAGCTGGTGGACCATCCGGTGAACCGGCGTATCATGGCGGTGAGCCCGGCCGATCTCAGGGGCATCGGCCTCGTCGCGATCGCGGCCGGCGGTGCCCATAAGGAACATGCGATCCGCGCGGCCTTGCGGGCGAGCGCGGCAAAGGTGCTGATCACAGACGAAGGCGCTGCGGAGGCCCTGCTGGCCGGCAGCGCGAAACCGGCGACAGAGGGAGCCGAACGGGAGACACGCCATGGCCAATAATTTCGAGCAGTTCGCGCGCAACTCCCTGCAGTTCCGGCCCTCCGATATCCGCCTGATGCTGGAGCGGGTGCATTCCCATGTCGTGAAGCCGCGCATGTCGGCCGAAGAGCTGCTCGAGGTCGTGCAGGGCCTCGGCTTCAAGACGGTCGAGGCCTTCGGCGACCAGATCGGGCTGGAGCGGCGGACATCCGAGAGCTGGGCGCGCTACGGATTGTCGCGCGACGCGGCGCAATTGCTGCTGGCGTTGCTCAACTATCGGCAGCGCCTGCTCGACGCGATGGACGATTTCGAAAAGACGACCCAGATCCCGCTGGACGGCTTCTTCGAGAACCAGCAGCTGCCGTAACGCTCTTCGAACTGCATGGGATTATCGCGGGTCATCCCGGGCGGAGCGTAGCGGAGACCCGGGATCCATTCCTGAACCTCCAACGGAAGCGCTCTGACATGGATCCCGGATCGGCGCCGCTTCGCGGCTTGTCCGGGATGACAACGCGTTTCCGTCGCAAACTGCTCAGCGGCAGAAATCGGCGCAGCCGGCTTCCCAGAATGCTTTGCCGGATTCAAGCGCCGGCACGGAGGGGCGTGGCTTGCGGCCGGGCAGGTCGGCGGGGACTGGCTTGACCTGCTCCCACCAGCCATGGGCGCACTGCGAGCGGAAGGCCATCTGGTCGGAGATCGAGGTGCCCTCCTGCTCCAGCACCGCATCGAGCGTGGCGCAGGTTTCGCGCAGGCGCGTGTCATGGGCATCGCTCGGATCATTGGCGTAGTCATGGAAGGCCGCGGTGAAGGCCTCCATCTCGCGGGCGATATGCGGCCAGTCGCTGCGCCCGAGATTCCAGGCGTCCATCCATTCGCGTACGACCGTCTCGACAGCCTCTGCCTTCGGCTTGTCCTTGACCTTGCGGGCCGTGGTCAGCATGTGGCGCATCAGCTCGGCGCGGGCATGGGCATGGCGGGCGCGTAAGGCCGCCTCCTGCATCTGCGCGATGGCTTCCGCCGCTTCCTGCTGCAGCGCTTCGACGAAATGCGGCATGGTCTGGTCTCTCAAGGCAGCGTGGCGAGGCGTTCGATCATCTGCTCGAACAGGTCATGGGCCTTCACGGCTGAGACGACATGGGCGTTGGGCTCACGCCTAAGGCGACCGTTCCAGTCGATGGTGGTGCGCCCGCGCAAGGGGCCGTCGCCGGTCTCGATTGCGACGAAGCAGTCGCGGCCCTCGAACAAGTCCGGCCAGAGCAGGAAGGCGATGACGCAGGGGTCGTGCATCGGATGGCCGTTCGAGCCGAGCCCGCCGGGACGCGGGCGCGTCAGCATGCCGTGAACGGCCTTGCCCGCCGCGTTGCCGAGCGCGCCGATGCGGGCGATCTGATCATGACTGGCGATAGCCTGGAACGTGACGCCGAGGCCGAACATCACGATCGGCTGGCCGCAATCGAACACGACCGCCGCGGCATGCGGGTCGACATAGGTGTTGAACTCGGCGGCAGGCGTGATGTTGCCGAGGCCGATGGCGCCGCCCATCAGTACGATGCGTTTGACCTTCGGCAGGATGTCCGGCGCCAGCCGGAAGGCGAGGGCGAGATTGGTCAGCGGCCCGAGCGGGCAGAGCGTGATGCCCTCCGCAGGCGCTGCACGGCAGATATCGATGATCGCCTGCACGGCATGGCCGGGTGCCGCCTCGTTTTTCGGTGGGGGCAGATCGGCTCCAGCGAGCCCATCCGGGCCGCAGACGAATTCCGCGGTTTCGAGAGCGAAGACCAGCGGAGCTTCGGCACCGCGATGGACGGGGATGTCGTCGCGGCTGGCGAGGTCGCGGATGCGCAGGGCATTCGCGGTGGTCTGCATGACCGGGACATTGCCGGCGACTGTCGTGATCGCCCTGAGATCGATCCGCTCGGCGCTGGCGAAGGCGAGCAGCAGGGCGACGGCGTCGTCCTGGCCGGGATCGGTATCGATGATGATGGCTTCGCGCATCGCTTCAGGCTGCCTTGGCGTTGCCGGCCATGATCATATGGGCGATGTCGTCGGCAGTGAGATCGCCGAGCGGCCGGTCCACGTATTTGCGGCCCGCGCCCATGATCACGACGCGATCTGCCAACGCCACGACGTCGCGCATGTTGTGGCTGATCAGGATGACGGTGCGCCCATCCGCCTTGAGCTTGCGGATGAGGTCGAGGACGAGCGCGCTTTCCTTGACGCCGAGCGCGGCGGTGGGCTCGTCCATGATGATGATCTCGGCGTTCCAGCGCAGTGCGCGCGAGATCGCGACCGCCTGACGCTGGCCGCCGGAGAGGCGCTCGACCGGCCGCGTCATGTCGGTGACCGCGGCGGAGAGCTGCGAGAGATAGCGCTGCGATTCCGCGATCATCTTCTTCTTGTCGAGGATGCGCAGGAAGGGCAGCAGGACAGGCTTGGTCAATTCCGAGCCCATGAAGACGTTCTGGGCGATGGAGAGGCGCGGCGCCAGTGCGAGGTCCTGATAGATCGTCGCGACGCCGTTCTCCAGCGCGTCATGCGGCGAGGCGAAGGTGACCGGCCTGCCGCGCAGGCTGATCGTGCCGCTGGTCGCTTCCTCGGCGCCGGAGATGACCTTGATCAGGCTCGACTTCCCGGCGCCGTTGTCGCCGCAGAGCGCCACGACCTCGCCCTTGAAGATGTCGAGATCGACATCGCGGACGGCGACGACCGGGCCATAAGCCTTGCCGATGCCGCGTAGCGAGAGGAGGGGGGTGGGAGAGGTCGTTAAGGTCATGGCCTCAATGCTCGTCATGGGCCCGAATGGCTGGCGCTGCCGTCATGCTCGCCCTTGTGGCGAGCATCCACGTCTTGAACACCGCCCTCGAACGACGAAGGCGTGGATGGTCGGGACAGGCCCGACCATGACGCGGGAAGCACGCCTCACTTCTTCAGGAACTGCTGGACGTTGTTCTTGTCGACCAGCACGGCTTCCGTGAAGAGATAGGGGCCGGGCGTGATGCTCTCCTTCGGCTTCTTCTCGACCACGATCGCCTGGATCGCATCGACCGCCTGCTTGCCCATCTCGTCGAAGGGCACGGCGACGGTCGCCATGAAGGTCGAGTTCGGGTCGGCGATGCGCTCGTAGCTTTCCTTGCCGCCATCGACCGAGACCAGCGGGATCTGGCCCTTCTTCACGCCCTGAGCCTGCAAGAGGTCGTCGATGATATAGGCCTGGCCGTCGAAAGAGGCCCAGATGCCGTTGATCTTGCCCTGGTTCTGCAGGAGCAGCGCTTGCATGCCGGCGCGGACATCGTCGCGCCAGCTCTGGGTGCGCGCCATCGAGAACTTGCCGAGCTCCTTCACCGCCTGGTTCTCGGCGAGGACGGCATCGAGCAGCCGGCCGCGGATGCGCGAGGCGACGTTGAGGTCAAAGCGGGCCGAGACGATGTTGCCCTGATAGCCGAGCTGGCCGAGCAGGTAGAGCGCGGCATCGGCGCCGACCTTGTACTCGTTGGTCTGGATGTCGAAGAGCGCATGCGGGCTCGAACCCGACTGCACGGTGATGACCGGGATCTTGGCATCCTTCGCCGCCTTGAACTGGGCGTCGGCCTCGACCGGCTTGCCCATGGCGATGATGATCGCGTCGACCTTCTTGGCGATCAGTGCGTCGAACTGCTCGGCATGCTTGGGCAGCGCGCCTTCCGAGTTCAGCAGCGTGACGTTCCAGCCCTTCGCCTTGGCGGCGGCGGCAGCCGCATTGGCGACGCGCGCATGCGTTTCCGAGGTGAACTGGAAACCGATGACGCCGAGCTCGAAGGCGCTCGCGGACTGGCCGAGCGCGACGAGCGCGGCGGCGGCCACCAGCATTTTCCTGAAACCGAACATGAAACCCACTCCCCTCATTCCGATCGTTGTCGTTGAACCTAAACCTTGAACGCCGCCTTCTTCATCGCGCTGGCCGAGAAGGCGACCGAGCCGATGATGATGACGCCGAGCACGATGTCCTGGATGTAATAGGGCGCGCCCATCAGCACCAAGCCGTTGCCGAGCACCTTGAGCACCAGCGCCGCAAAGACCGTGCCGGGGATATTGGGCTTGCCGGGCTCGAACATGGTCATGCCGAGCAGGACCGCAGCGATGGCGTAGAGCAGGTAGTCGCCCGCCATGTTCGGCGCGGCCGAGGACAGGTTGGCGGCGAGCAGCATGGCCATCAGGCCGGCGAAGACGCCGGAGAGCAAGAGTCCGATGCGCTTCATCCGGGCCGTGGCGATGCCGGCGAGCCGCGCCGCCTCGTCCGCCTCGCCGGTCGCGACCATATGTGCGCCGGTCCGCGTCCATTTGACGAGGCCATAGGCGAAGAGCGTCGCGCCCGCCATCCAGAGCACGAGATTGGGAATGCCGAAGGAGTAGCCGCGGGCGAGCCCGGTGAAGCCGACCGGCCAGCGCCCAACGAAGGCGACCCCTTGCGTGATCATGAAGGCGAAGCCCTTGGCGATGGCCGCGGTGCCCAGCGTCATGATCAGCGAGGGGATGCGCAGAACGGTGACGCCGTAGCCGTTCAGCGTGCCCAGCACGATACCGACACCAATGGCAGCCGATACCGCGACGGCCGGCGGATATTGCGCATGGACCAGCCATCCGCAGACGACCGCCGCGAGGCTCGCCATCTCCGCGACGGAGAGGTCGAGTTCGGCCACGGTGAAGGCCAGCGCGAAGCCGAGAGCGAGGATGGCCAGGAAGCTCGTATCCTTCAGCACGTTGATGATGTTCATCGTGCTGGCGAAGTTCGGCGCGAAGATCAGGAAGAACAGGATCAGCGCGAGGCCGGCGAGCGCCGTGCCGTAGCGTCCGATCAGTTCGCGCGGGTCGATGCGGCCCAAGCTCAGCTTTCCTTCTTCGCGATCATATGCGCGCCGGCGTCCGGCTTCGAATCGTCGGCATGATCAGTCCTTTACGTCGCGCTTTCCCGGTTGGCGAGGCCGGGCAACGCGGCCGTGTCCTGCGCCAGCGCGACGAGATCGACCGAGATCGGGGCCAGCGCCGCTTCGCTCTGCCGGTAGAGGGCGTAGAGTGCGTTATAGGCCGGGCGGCGCGCCGGGTCGGGCTCGTAGCGGCGGGCGATCGAAACAAGCGTGCCCTGCGCGGCTTCCAGCGAGGCGAAGCGGCCAAGCCCCGTCCAGGCGATGATCGCGGCGCCGAGCAGGCCGGGTTCCCTGGCCGTGCCGACTGCAATCGGGCGGCCGCAGATATCGGCCTTGACCTGCGCCCAGACCGGATTGGCGGCAGCGCCACCGCCGAAGCGGATCTCGTTGACGCGGGTGCCGAGCGCGCCTTCCGCCCGCTCCAGCACGAGGCGGTTTTGGCAGGCGACGCCTTCGAGCACGGCATAGGCGAGGTCGGTCGGGCCATGCTGGCGGCCGAGCCCGATGAAGGCGCCGCGCAGGTTCGGGTCCCAATAGGGCACGCGCTCGCCCTGCAGATAGGGCAGGAAAAGCAGCGGCTGCGGATGACGCGGGCCGGCGAGAAGGCGCTCGATGGTCTCGCCGACGGGGCCGGTGTTGCCGAGCAGGCCGGCGAGCCAGGCGGCTGTGTCGGCGCCGTTCTGGCTGGGGCCGCCGAGATGCCAGAGGCCGCGCCAGTCGACGGAGATCAGCCCCTCGGCCTCCGCCTGATCGGGCCCGAGCACGCCGAGCACTTCGGTGGTGCCGGAGATGTTGTAGGCATAGCCTGATCGAAGGGCACCGAGCCCCGCCACCGCCGCCCAGGTATCGTTGCAACCGCAGAAGAGGGGCACGCCGGCGAGCCTGTCGAAGGGTGCGGGCAGACCGGCGCGGACGGAGGAGACGATCTCCGTGGGTTCGAGGATCGTGGGGATCACGCCCGGCGGCAGCCCAATGGCATCAAATCCCGAGCGGCCATCGGCGTTCTCGGTGCAGGCAATCAATCGCGCGAGCGAGACCGGGTCGCTCGCGCGCCGGCTGGTCAGGCAAAAGTTCAGGTAGTCCTTGGGCTCAAGCACGCAAGCGAGCGCGCGGGCGTTCTCAGGCTCGTTCTCGGCCAACCAGGCGAGGCGCGCGAGCGGGTGGAAGGCGTTGATGCGGGGGGCTTCCGGATGATCGGCCAGCGCCTCGCGCAAGCGGGAGGCGATTCCGTCGGAACGTGCATCCTTCCAGGTCATGGCGGGGCGTAGTTCCTGCCCGTCATGCCCGAGAAAGACCTGTGTTCGAGTCACGCCGCAAATCGCGATGCCCTGGATGCTAGCGAACAGACCGGGCGCCTGTTCGGCGAGCTTGCCGGCTGCTTCCAGCAGTTGCGCCCACCAGGCCGTGGCCGCGACTTCCGAGCGGTCGAGATGGTCGTGCAGGGCCGGGCCGGGCACCGTATGCTCGGCCAATGTCGTTCCGCGATCGTCGATCAGCGCGGCGCGGAAGCTGCTGCCGCCGAGATCACAGGCGAGGACGACGTTTATCGGAGACATCTGGATAGCAACATACGCGTCATTCCGGATAAGCCGCGAAGCGGCGCCGATCCGGAATCCATCATAGGGCTCCGCGCTCTACGATGGATTCCGGGGCCAGCCCGGAGTGACGGCGTTTCATCATCGCCAACACATCCAAATCATCTCGAAGTCAAGAAACCGATCGCGTCACCCCTGCCGGGCAGCTTTCAGGATGTCGTCGACGAGCCTCTGCGAGGCCAGCGCCTCCTCGCCGGTGACGATGGGGTCGCGGCCCTGCTCGATCGCATCGAGGAAATCAGCGATGACGGCGCGGTGGGCGTCATGCGGAAAATCCATGATGTTGGCGCCGCTGCCGGTCGAGCCCTCCGCCTCGACGATTTCCTCGCGCTCGTCGAGGAAGGCAAGGCGCAGTCGCCCGCCGATCAGCGCGGCGAAGCCCTTGCTGCCGGTGATCTCGATGCGTTCGGGGTAGCCGGGATAGGCGGCGGTGGTCGTCACCAGCGTGGCGGGGGCGCCGTTGCCGGTTTCGAGGAGGGCGGAGACGTAGTCCTCGGTTTCCATGCGGTGAAGGGCGGTGGTGCGGGCTTGCGCTGCCACAACGCGGGAGACGCCGACGAGCGAACGGAACAGGTCGAGCGAGTGGATCGCCTGGGTCAGCAGCACACCGCCGCCATCGCGCTTGAGCGTTCCTCGGCCGGGTTCGTCATAGTAGCTCTGCGGGCGCCACCACGGCACGGAAAGGAAGGCGGCTTCGATCGTGCCGAGCTCGCCCGATTGCAAGGCCGCCTTCAGGCGTAGGCTCGCCGGGCGGAAGCGGTGCTGCAGGGTCACACCGAAGGTCTTAGCCGTCCGGCGAGCGGTATCGACGAGGCGCTGGCCGCGCTCGCTGGTCAGCTCCAGTGGTTTTTCGACGAGAACATGTTTGCCGGCTTCAAGGCAGAGTGCGGAGACGTCGAGATGGCTCGAGGGCGGCGTCAGTACGATGCAGGCATCGACCGCCGGATCGGCCAGAACGGCGTCGAGATCGGTCGTGGTCGGGAAGGGGAACCGCGCGGCATAGGCCTTGGCGCGATCCGGTGTGCGGCTGACCGCCCAGCGCGTCTCGGCGCGACCAGCGAGGTCGAGCAGGCTTTTCGAATGCGGCAGGGAAGCGGGGCCGAGCCCGATCACGGCGATGCCGAGCTTGCGTATCATGTCAGACGTTCCCCATCTTCATTCAATCATTCCACCGTGGTCATCCCGGACAAGCGGCGAAGCCGCGCCGATCCGGGATCCATGCCGGAGCGTTTCCGGCAGAGGTTCAGGCATGGATCCCGGGTCTCCCTGCGGTCGCCCGGGATGACAGCGTTCAGGTTGCTTGTGGGCGCGCCGGCAGCCAGGCTGCCTTGGCCTGCGCTTCCAGCGCGAGCCGGCAGACAGTGAAGGCGTGGCGCTGGCTCATCGCGGTTTCGCTGCGGGCGGCGATATCGGCGACCAGATTGCGGAAATAGGTCAGGGGCTCGCCGGCGGCATTGCCCGCCCGCATCGCGTGAACAGCCAATGCCGCTAGACGACGGCGACGCCTTCGTTCCGGCCGAAATTGCGTTGCATCATCAGCGCCTGCTCGTGATAGACCTCCTCCGGCTTCGGCAGGTGCTTGGCGTGGGACTTCCAGACATCGACCCAGAGCCCCTGCTGGATGCCGTCCGACATGGCGCCGGGGCCGGTCAGCACGAGGTCGATATCGACGCGGTTGGCCGCCTGCTGGGCCTTGAGCTTGGCCGGCAGTTCCGGCGAGGGCGCGCGCGAGAAATTCAGGCGCGAGATCAGCTTCGGATCGTCTCTGGCGAATTTCTCGATTGCCGTCTGGGTCAGCTGAAGATTGCCGGCGACATCGATGATGTTGAGGGCGACGGGGGCGCTTTGCGCCAGTGCTCCGCCGGCTTTCAACGCAGCGAGGCCGGCCGCTCCGGCCATGACGGTGCGACGTGTCGGGTGGATCATGATCTCTCCCTGGGTTCGGCTCTCTTTTGCGATGCCGTGAGCGGCATCCGGAGCATCTGACTGGGATACTAGTGTACCACATTTCGAGGCGCCAGTGGATTCGACGGCATGGCGGGCACCTTGCTGCGGCATCGGGAGCCGCTTGATTCAGGTCTGTTCGAGCAGGAGCGCTTCGGTCGCGCGGCTGAGTAAAGGCGCGGCGGCGCCGTGAATTTCATAGAGATGGCTGGCGGGCACGCCGGCGAGATCGGGCACGGCGAAGCCCTCCATGGTGCCTTCCGCCCGGAACAGGGTGTTGAACCGGGCCCAGAGCTGCGGGTTGGCGGAGAAGGGGCCGCTGATGGCGATGCGGGCCGGGAAGAGCATGCGGCAGGCGTTGGCGAGCGTGCGGGCGAGCAGTTCGGTCGCCATTTCGACCTCCGGCAAGGCGAGCAGGTCGAGGCCGGCGAGCTGCCGGGCCAGGCGGACCTCGTCCTGGTCGAGATCGGGCCAATGCCGGCGCAGAGCCGGGAGCAGGGACCAGAGCGCGGCGCCGGTTTCGAGGCAGGCGGTGTTGCCGCAGCCGCAGCGGCGCCCGCACAGCGCCGCGAGCCGCCAATGGCCGATCTCACCGAAGGAACCGGTCGGCGCGAAAGGTTCGCCGTCGACCGCATAGGCGAGGCCAACGCCCCAGCCCCAATGCAGCAGGATCGTCCCGCCTGCGAAACTCTCGGGCTCGCGGGCGGCACGGGCACGCAATTCGGCGTCGAGATTACGGGAGATCGTGATGGGGCCGGCCACGGGTTCGAGCACGGAGGCGATGTCGAGCCCGCGCATGCGCGGCCAGCGCGAGGCTAACAGCCACTGGCCCTGCTTCAGGTCGATCAGTCCGGAAAGCGAGACGGCCGTGCCGGCATGGCTCATGCCCGGCGGCATCGCGTCGAGGAGATCGCGCGCCAGTTCGGCCATGACCGCCGCGATCGCTGCATTGTCGGCATCGCCGGCAATCGGGCGTCGGCGCTCGGCGACGAGATGGCCGTTGAGGTCGACCAGCGCGCCGGAGAGCGACTGGCTGGAGACATAGATCACGGAAGCGCCGATACGGCGGGTATGGGCGACGAGGATCGCTGGCGGCCTGCCGCGACCGCTTGCCTCACTGAGCGCCTCGATGACGAGGCGGCGCGCGATGAGATCGCCGACGACGCGCGAGACGCTGGTCGAGCGCAATTGCAGGATACGGCCGATATCGGCGCGGGAATGGGCCTCGCCATTGAGGATCAGCCGGTAGATCCGGGCGCAGTCCCGGTCATGGGCCAGCGCGAGGCGGGTTTCGTCGAGCGTCAGCAGGGACAAGGCAGGTTCTATTCGGAACGGTTGCGTTCAAAATTAATCGTTGCGTTTCGGACGAAGCTTCATAAGCTCATTTCCAGAATATCGGAAATTTTCTGGCGCAAAAGGTTCAAAATTCGATGATCGAGATGCATCTCGCCTCCGACAAGGACGAGCTCGGCCGGCAGGCGGCGGCGCTTGGCGCGCAGGCGATCCGGGACGAGCTCGCCCGCCATGGCGCGGCGACGATCATCGTGGCGACCGGCGCCAGCCAGTTCGAGATGTTGAACCATCTCGTCGTGGCCGAGGGCATCGACTGGTCGAAGGTCACGGCCTTCCATCTCGACGAATATGTCGGCCTGCCCGAGAGCCATCCGGCGAGCTTCCGGCGCTATCTGCGCGAGCGCTTCATGGCCCCGCTGAAGAATGCGCCGAGCTTCATTCCGGTCGATGGCGAGGGCGATCCCGCGGCGGCAGTGAAACAGCTTAACCAGCAGATCGCCGGCAAGCGCATCGCGGTCTGCTTTGCGGGCTTCGGCGAGAACTGCCATCTCGCCTTCAATGATCCGCCGGCCGATTTCGACACGGAAGAGCCCTATCTGGTCGTGAATCTCGACGATGCCTGCCGGCAACAGCAATTCGGCGAGGGCTGGTTCCCGAGCTTCGACGCGGTGCCGCAGCAGGCGATCTCGATGAGCATCCGCCAGATCCTGAAGAGCGAGCTGATCGTCCTCTCCGTCTCCGACACCCGCAAGGCCGCGGCAACGAAGGCGGCGCTGGAAGGGCCGATCAGCAATCTCAGCCCCGCCTCGATCCTGCAGACGCACAAGCGGACGGTGCTGTTCATCGATCCACCCGCCGCCTCCCTGCTGACCCGGAAAGGCTGATCATGCAGACGCCCGGTCTCATCGATCTCCAGGTGAACGGCTTCGCCGGGCTGGATTTCAACTCCAGCACGGTGACAGCGGCCGAACTCGACCGGGCGCTGGAGGCGATGCTGGCGACGGGCGTCACCACCTGCCTGCCGACCATCATCACCGCCCATCCGCATGAGCTGGAAGAGCGCTTCCGCGCGCTCGATGCGGCGGTGAAGGGCAGCCGGCTCGGGCCGCTGATGTGCCCGGGCTATCATCTCGAAGGTCCGTTCCTGAACCCGTCGGCCGGTTATTGCGGCTGCCATCCGCCGGAGGCGATGACGGCGGCTACTCCCGAGCTCATCGCGCATCTCGAAGGGCTTTTGTCGCGGCCGATCCTGATGGTGACGCTGGCGCCGGAGATCGAGGGCGGCATCGCGCTCGCCGGCGAACTCGCCCGCATGGGCAAGATCGTCGCCATCGGCCATTCCGCCGCCGATTTCGACGTTGTCGCCGCTGCCGCCGATGTCGGGGTGACACTCTCGACCCATCTCGGCAATGGCCTGCCGCAGGATCTGCCCAAGCTGTCGAATGCGCTCTTCGCGCAGCTTGGGGAAGACCGCATGATGGCCGGCTTCATCGCCGACGGCATCCATCTGCCGCCGAAGGCGCTGAAGAGCCTGATCCGGGCCAAGGGTTTCGAACGCTCGATCCTCGTTACCGATGCGGTGGTGGCAGCCGGCGCCGTGCCCGGCCGCTACAGCTTCGCCGGGATGCCGGTCGAACTCCGGGTCGACGGATCGGTCTATCAGGTCAACGGAAGCTCGCTGGCGGGCTCAGCCCTCAAGCTCGACGACGCCGTGCGCAATGTCGTCGCCTGGGGGATTGCGACGCCCCAGGAGGCGGTCGCGATGGCCTCGACCCATGCGCTGGCCTGCATCGCTGACGCACTGGCCGGTGCCGGCATCACCTTGCCGGAGAGCGCGATCGAATGGTCGCCGGATCTCCGGGTTCGCAGCGTGCGCGTCGGCAACGAGCGCCGCGACTTCGCCGCCGAGGCGGCAGCCTGAAGACGTCATCAACCAAAGAAAAGGGGAGAAGCATGAGTGAATTTTCGAAAGGCGTGGATCGCCGCACCGTCCTGGGCGGGCTCGGCGCGCTGACGCTCGGTGGCACCGGAGCGCGTGCGGCCGTGCCGGCGCTGCCCTCGGCGCCGGTCGGCATCAACATCATCGATGTCGGCGGTGCACTGGCCCTGATGCAGCAGGCCTTCGACGACTACCGCGCCAACAACCCCAAGCTGGTCTCGCGTATCACCTATGTGAAGGCGCCGGCGCCGGAGCTGGCGAGCAAGATCAAGGCGCAGCAGGATGCCGGCCGTTCCGATCTCGACCTCGTCCTGACCGGCTCGGACGGGCTCGCGGCCGGTCTCGAGCAGAATCTCTGGCTCAAGATCTTCCCGGATTTCGCCGAGAAATTCCCGAACATCGAGCAGAACTACGAGCCGGCGGCGCTCAACCTGCACAAGGTCCAGGGCGCGGGCTTCGGCACGGTGGTGAACTACTACCCGTCCGGGCCGCTGCTCGAATACATGCCCGCACGCGTCAAGCAGGTGCCGACCACGGCCGAGGAACTGCTCGCCTGGGCCAAGGCCAACCCGAACAAGTTCATGTATGCGCGCCCGACCAATTCGGGACCGGGCCGCACCTTCATGATGGGCCTGCCCTATATCCTCGGCGACAAGGACCCGCAGGACCCGGTCAATGGCTGGGACAAGACCTGGGCCTATCTGCAGGAGATCGGCGAGTACATCGAGTACTACCCGGCCGGTACCGGCGCGACGATGAAGGAGTTCGGCGACGGTTCGCGCGACATCATCATCTCGACCACGGGCTGGGACATCAACCCGCGCGCGCTCGGCATCGTGCCGAAGGAAGCGAAGATCCAGACGCTGAAGGGCTTCCACTGGGTCTCGGACGCCTTCTTCATGTGCGTGCCGAAGGGCATCCCGAACGACCGCCTCGCCGTCGTGCTCGACATCATGGCGCATGTGCTGACGCCGAAGATGCAGGCCTATTCCTATGACGAGGGCTATCTCTATCCGGGCCCGGCAGTGAAGGACGTGCCGCTCTCGCTGGCGCCAAAGCGCAGCCAGGAGGTGATCGCGGAGTTCGGCCGGCCCGAATATGCCGACCTCATCGCGAAGAACCCGATCGAGCTGCCGCTGAAGCCCGACAAGATGGTCGTCGCCTTCCGCAAATGGGACGAGCTGGTCGGCGCCAAGCGCAAGCGCTGATCGACAAAGCCACCTCTTCGCTCCGCCCTGCGGCGGAGCGAAAGAAAGGCCCGGAAGCCATTACGCGGTGCCGCCGCCGAGGATGGGTTCCGGGCCTCTTTGTTTCGGCCTCTCAGCCGACGATCGCCTTGTCGTTTTCGGTTCGTCTCCAGAAGAGCCTCACCCCACCCTCGCTCGTGCTTTCCAGTCCTGGGACTGCTGCGAGGAGTTTCTGTGTGTAGGGGTGTTTTGGGTTGTCGAAGATGTCGTCGCGTGGTCCTTCCTCGACGATCTTGCCGTCCTGCATGACGATGACGCGGTCGGCGACCTGCTCGACCACGCCGAGATCGTGGCTGATGAACAGGCAGGAGAAGCCGTGCTTCTTCTGGAGTTCGTCGAAGAGCTCGAGCACCTGCGCCCGCACCGTGACGTCGAGCGCCGAGACCGGCTCGTCGGCGATGACGAAGCTCGGCCGGCGCACGATCGCACGGGCGATCGCGATGCGTTGGCGCTGCCCGCCCGAGAGCTCGTGCGGATAACGCTCGGCGAAGCCGTCGCTTAAGCCCACTTCGGTGAGCACCTCCGCGACGCGCGCCTTGCGGTCGGCCGGGGTCATGTCGGGGACGAGCCTGAGCGGTTCCGCCACGAGCTGCCCTATGGTCATGCGCGGATCGAGCGAGGAGTAGGGGTCCTGGAAGACCATCTGGCAGTTCAGCCGGTAGTCCCAGTAGGCCGTCTTGCTCTTGGCGATCGGCTTGCCGTTGAAGCGGATCTCGCCGCCGGCCGGCTTGACGAGGCCCGCGATCGACTGGCCGAGCGTGGTCT